>Ga0209960_1003596_pt1 | contig 13090 bp, 11 predicted proteins | sample ThiBiot_500_plan_2_FD_183947 | JGI IMG/M metagenome (GOLD analysis project Ga0209960, IMG submission 183947) | Wastewater bioreactor microbial communities from Cape Town, South Africa - Thiocy_expt_500_plan (SPAdes) | ecosystem: Engineered > Bioreactor > Thiocyanate-remediating >... | reverse complement strand
AACAAAAAAAAAAAAAAAATCGGGAAATTCGTTTTTGGATGAAAAATAATAAAATCAATCCATTTGTAGCAGAATTAAATTTAAATTTTGGTTTTAAATTTAATATTATATAAAGCAAAAAGGTCCATTTACCTATTAATAATGTAATAACTAAAAAAGGTTCTATAAAAAAATCAATGAAATATTTAATGAAAAATTGTAAGGGAAAATAATATAAAAAAATAAAATATTATTATAATTTAGAATATAGTAAAATTTTATTTAAAACAAAAAATGGGAAGAAGACCTAAAGCAATGTCAGTTGAACAACCAACTCAATTAGAAAAAGATTTAGCTAATGATAATATAATTTTTGAAGAAAGTTTTCCTAAAGGTAAAAAACCAACTGCTAAACAATTAAAAAACTCAAATAATAAAATTCAACAAGTTAGAGCTGAAGCAAAAGCTAAAATGGAAGCATTAGAAAATATTGTTGAAATTATTGATAAAGATACTGATGTAGATTCTGATGATGAAGATTTACCAATTATTACTCCCAAAGAAAAAAATAGTAGTGATGATGAAATTTTTGAAGGTATTGATGAAGATATTAAAGCTGTAAATGAAAACTGTCAATGGACCTTTTTGCTTTGCCTAAGTATAACTTTTTTTCGGTTTTTTTTTTCAGTTTTAATTTTTTTTTATTCTAAAAAGTTTTGAATGAAGACAAAGTGAATCAGATAGTTGATGAATATGATGTTTGTCTACATTTAGCTTACATTCTTTCATTGATATCATTTTTTTTGAATTCACAATTCGCTTAATACTGAAAATTTTGTTTTTTTGGGTGAAGCGTCATTGCTCGATGGGGGTGAAACAAAACAACTCAAAAATAAGGTATAGTATAGATGTGATATTCATCTACAACATAAACATACTCATTCAATTCATACTTTTACTTTTTGCAATGAAAAAAGCTTAAAACCAAAAAAAAAAACCCCAAAAAAAGTTATACTTAGGCAAAGCAAAAAGGTCCAATTCCCCATTCGAAAATTAATGAAGAAAAATGATTGGGAAGTATTTTATTTAGAATTAATTGAAGCTAAAAAATATCTTGATTATGTTATTAATTCTATTGAAGTAAAAGATATTGTTAACACCATTCGATTTTTTCCCGTGATTGTTTTGGTTGTTTTGAATTTTCCTTCCTTTTTTGATTTTTCTGTCGAAGAGAAGCGAGAGTGAGTAATTTCACAACTCTCAAAGAGAAGTTGGGCCAAAAATTGGACTCATAAAAGAGGATTCATTAAATGAAATCAAATGCGAATTTTTCTTTGGTGATTGTTTCGAAAGTCCATTTTTTGGCCCTGATACCCCCGGAGAGTTTCAAAGAAAATTTTATAATTGAATTCAATTATAAAATTTCCTTTTTTGTTTCTTGACAACAGGCCCAAAAGAAAAAGGGAACACACTTTTCCAGACAGAGGAGAAACACAGGAAAAAATCGATTATTTTGATGGTTTTGAATGGTGTTTGGATGGTGCAAGGAAGTTGGATTGGAACATCCATCTCATTGGATAATAATCTTCGAATCTCAGCAGGAGTAATTTTTACCTGATGACATTTGAGGATATTGTCTTTAACCTCTTCTGAAATAATATCATGGAGTGATCCAATCAAATGTGGTCGAGCGATGATTTGAATAAAAAATGATTTGAATAAAATTGTAAATAATGACCATGTAGGATTATTTGATTTATTTTTGGATCCAACAACAGGTCGAAAAGTGTTAATAGGACTTTCTTTGAATTTCCAAACCCGAAATCATTTGAGGATTAAGGTTGAATTTATTGAGTTGGGATTTTTAAATCCAATTCATCGAGATCCACATTTGTAAGAACTCCCATAACGTGAGTATGCTCATTCTTTCCTAACCATCCATTAACATAATAAAATCTTCCTTTGGAATCTGGGTGGATGTTAATAGTGGAATCCATAATCTTTTGAACAGCTGATCTCATCCCCCCATCACCTAAATCATCCCAAGTAACAGCCCAATAATCTGAAAAATCTATTAAATTAAGTGAGATTAATTTCTCCCATTCATACTCAAGAGCACCAGGTGAATGCATTGCATCTGAATAAATAACATGAAATGGTCCAGCTTTGTGTTCAACAATTTTTTCCCAACCTTTTGAACTAAATTCATCTGTTGCAAAATAATTTAATGTTGCACCTGAACTTGCTTTAAAAGTGTGATAACTTCCATCATTTCTCAACAAAGTTGCAGGCTCAGCATCCCAAGAATCAATACGCTTTTTGCCTGTAAGGGTATCAGCAAATGCAGGATTGATATTTTCAATATCTAAAGCTGTTACGGTTGATTTTGATCCCTCAAGCTCAAGCATTTGAAATAAACATTTCCCAACTGAGACACCAATTTCTAAATACTTAACCCCTGATGCTGCTACTGATTCTGGTTCTCTACGAATTGATGTTAATAAATATCCCAAAACATCTGGAATTGTGAACGACTCACCAACATCCAAATTAATCCATGGTCTAGCAAATTCTGGTAATCCATATTTAAAATAAGCTCCATTATAAACCTCATCCGAATCCATCCATCTTGGAGCTCTTGAGAGTGTATCTCGATTTTTCTTTGAAACACTTTCAAGTGATGCTGGAGTTTCAATGTTATAAACTTGATATTTAGTACTAGGCGTTGTAGAAATAGGTTTGGTGCGAAGAGCTTCATGTTCAGTCGATTTGGCACTTTCTTGAGTCCCATTAAACCAAAACAAAGAAGCAACAAATAGAATGGCACAAAGGGCAACTAAATAAGAATGTTGTTTGGGTGACATTTTTCTTGATACAAGAATGCTATTTTTTTTATTAAATTCTTTGACTTTCAAAACGAAGAATTAAAGAAATGCTTGGCAAAACAATTTAACTGAAGTGCTCGCTTTAAGTCTTAAGTTTTTTTTTGCAAAAAAATCAAAATGACTTAAATCAATTATATATATTTTTTTACAATTTATTTGGACAAGTGGCCAACTCCATCAACCATTGATGAAGCGACAAAAGGAACCTTTGAAAGTGGAAACCATCTGGAGTAAATAACATTGCTTCTGAAGGTGTATACAAGTCAACAAAAGTTATATTGAGTTTTGAAGCAAGCATCTCTGCCATTCGATTAAAAATTGTTGCTCTCACATTCGTTCTCCATTCCCTATTCCTCGTTGCCTCACAAGGGAAACTGTGAATCCAGATTATGGTCAGATTTTTTGAAAGTTGTTTGAGTCTATTCTTTTTAATGTTGTCCAAATATTGGAAATACATATTTAATTGATTATAATACTCGTGATATAACCATCTTCCATTATTATTTTCAACTGTTCCTGTTGGCCAAGCACCAAAATTTGCAAAGATTACATCTGTCTCTTCTGGTAGTGTCATATTTGTTCCGTGTTGGTTCAAAATAAATGATATAAACATGGTTCGCTCCTTAACTGAAAAGGTTGTTACTTTTGTGAAAGAGTTATTGACCAAAGAAAATGTTAATGGATTTTGAGTCTTGTTCTCAAAAAATCGATCCGCAACTTCCTGACTCTGTAAAATATTCACTGAAGCTCTTGAAAGAGAATTCGTATTGTAGTAATCATCAAGAATCAACATGACACGACGATTTGAATGGCTATCCCCAGTAAATACAATATGCTTTCCTGAGAAACAATTGTGAAGTGGCATCATTTTAAAGTCACAATTATTTGATTTCCATGAAAATGAGCTTTCTTGAATGGGTGAAGATGAATCAGTCCAAGTTCCATTCATAACTTTATCATATGTTTCTCTATAATGACAAGCCAATTCAGAGGGAAGTAGAGACAAATTTTCGAGAGTTCCAATATCTTCAGGCAAATTGAATCTCGGTGTTGAAGTACTTTGATTTGTCCACAACCAACGACCTTTTGTCACATCATTAGTTCCAATTTTACACTCTCCATTTGAGACCAGATCATCATTTTGAATGGATATTAAGATTTCATTCTTGGCATTCGTTTTCTTATCTTCAGGAACAAATTGGAGAAAAGTTTGAATAATTTCTTTGCGAAATTGTATTAAATCATCATCTCTATCAACTTCCTTGATACCTCCATATTTATCTAATATTAAAGCTAATCTAACTGAGTAGTTCCCAGGCAGTTCAAAATAATAAGGAAAATCATATGTACATTCTCCTCTATAAATTGACAAGTAAGATGCTTTTATAACGGGGCCAACAATTCTGAAATGAAAAAATTCAGGTCCGTAAAAACAACGAATTAATGAATCAAGTTTTGGATTTGGAGAAATTAATTTTGCTGGTTGTTCATCGCAATGATTTTTTTTTTGAACTCTGTAAAATCCTTTTCCATTATTTGATTGTCTCTTTCCTACATCAGGAAAAATTGAATGGCACTGAAAAACTTGAAAATCTTCATTTTTTTCTTCAATTAAATCACAAAGTTCAGAAGTTACATGTACATCGGTTTCTGAAAAAACTTGGACCTCAGAAAGTTTTAAATTCATTGATAATGCAATTTGAATCCTTGGGTCAAAAGCTTTGTAGAATGGCTCATTCAATTCTAAGTGAATTTGTAAACAATTATGAAGTCTTGATTTTGGGACTTGATAATCAGACACATTTTCTAGTTTTTGTTGAATCATGGAAAGCACAAAAAGCCCTGATCTTGTCTCTTTCCATTCCAATATTGAATTCGTTGAAACAAGGAGAAAAAATATCACAAATAAAATCAGGAACAACTTGGTCTTCTGGTCAACAATAATATTCGATTCGGGCATAAGACTAGTTTCCAAAGGTGCCCCCTATTTTCGATTTTTGAAAAATGAAATTTAGACCAAGTTTTACTTGATCATAAAAATGATATAGGCAAATAGCTTAGCTTCTGCTCTTTCGAATGATACCAATATTATTGAATTTTGATACTGTTTTTATATTTTTTTTCTCTTCCAAACATCCCTCCTCGGTTTTTCTTGGTTTTTGAAAGTTCTCCAAAGGTTGCAAAGACTTTGACGGTTTATAGAACAATCAATCCCGTTTTTTTTGTTTAAGAAATGGATATGAGTGAAAAGCCCTAGGAGAAAATGCAAGCCAGATTCAGCCGAATCAAGCTGGATTCAGCATGATTTTTCTTAATTCAGCTTAAAATGACTTACAAATTTCTTAATCTGACTGAAAAAGCCTTAATCATTAAGTCAAAAAATTTTTTTGGGAGCCATGTTAAGTCAGATTCAGCCAGATTCAGCCAGTTCTGATAGCCAAATCCGAAGGTGACTTAATTTAACTTAATTTAACTTAATCTTCAAGTCAGTTTAAGCCAGTGTAAGTCAGTGTAAGTCATTTGAAGGAAACATTAAAGCAAGGGTGTAAGTCACATTCAGCCATATTAAGTCAACTTCTTTAAATTATCTGTCTTGTTTCAGTCGCTCACAATCGATCTCTTTTCCCAGATTTTGCTTCTCTCTCTCTCTCTCTCATTCTCAAGAGGAAGGTTCTTAGAAGTAGGATATCATGCTCAAGGTCAAATATTATGCTCCGAGTGAAAATTTTGGTGATATTATTTTCTTTTTCAACGTTTCATAAGAAGAATAGAAAATACTTCGAACGCTCTAGTTTCACCAATGTTTTAGAAACCAATAAATTTGGGCATTAAATGAGTTTTATTGGAGATTTAGAGGAGACTTTAGAACCTTTCTCCAATTTTATCAAGTCAATTCGAGAAACCTTTCCTCAAGTTTATAATTGTGATACATTAAGAAGAGAAACGATCTTGATAACTACCCAAAATTTCAAATAAGATGGACTTAAACATCAAACATCAAAATCAAGTTCGTTTGAACACGAATAAGATGCCAAAGGATTAAACATTGTGTTCAAGATCTTCAATTAAATTATTGATTATAGTGGAGTACTTTGATTATTATGCAAATCAACAAAAAACAATAATGAAACAAGAGATACAACCAAAGATCAGAAGCATTCAACTTAATTAAGGAAACGGATTGAAGAATGCAACAATGTTTCAATAGTGCAAACAGTCAATCAATAGTACTATTTTATTTCAAAAAAAAAGTAAAGTTTATTCTTTTGCTCTTCCATTTTATTTTCGTTTCAATTTAATTTACTTTAAATTAATTCATTTTTAAGTAATCATTCAAACAGAATTAATAAAATAATAGATATCAAGTTGAAATTAACAAGCAAATAACAATGAACCAAAAATAAATAAAAAAGAGATGAATCATCCTCAATTCAAAAGTTCAACATCTTAAGAAAATGAAATGATCTAATGTCATAGACCAAAAGTAAAGTTTATTTCTCTTTAATAATTATTTTTTGAAATAAAAATAAGTAAAATAAAATAAGTGAAGCAAAGTAAAATAAAATAAAATATAAAATAAAATAAAAAAAATAAAATAGTCAATTCAATAGCACAAGAGGAAGCAATGAATACAAATCGATACCTTCACGGATCAAGAATCATGCATTCATTTTGATTGAAAGTAAATAATTTCTTTCTTTTCTTTTCTTTTCTTTTTTCAAGATATACACAATGACAATAAGATAATTCAGTACTCTTAAATGACGCCCAAAAAATGAAAAATTAAAGCAAAATGGATAAGATCAAACAACCAGTTTTGGTAAGTAACTTTGTTTGTTCTTTATTTTATTTATTTTTATTTGATTTCAAAAAAAAAATAGAAAAAAATTTGAGAAAATAGAGAAATAGGTCTTCAAGTTTCAATTTAGCACGAAGCAAAGAAGATTTTTAGGATACACATCTCAAAATTGACAAATAAAAGGAACTTGATGGATATATAAACCATTTGATTGAAGTACATTTTGTCTTTCATATTCTACCTCATTTATTTTCGGCCATTTAAAAAAGAAACTAATAGAAATAATTATTTGAACTGATCCTAATAAAAGAAAACAAGTGTAAATATCACAATATCTCATTACCTTGAACATTTTGGTTCCAGTCAAAGTATATTTTCTTTTCATTTCTTTTCTCTTTTTAATAATACATAATACATAATACATAATAATACATAATAAATAATAATAAATAATAAGAATAATAAGAATAATAAGAATAATAAGAAGAAATAATAAATAATAATAAATAATAATAATAATAATAAATAATAATAATAATAATAATAATAATAATAATAATAATAATACATAATAATAATAATAATAATAATAATAATAATAATAATAATAATAATAATAATAATAATAATAATAATGATAATAATAATAAGAATAATAATAAGAATAATAATAAGAATAATAATAAGAATAATAAGAATAATAAGAAGAAATAATAAATAATAATACATAATAATAATAATAATAATAATAATAATAATAAAATAATAATAATAATACATAATAATAATAATAATAATAATAATAATAATAATAATAATAATAATAATAATAATAATATAATAATAATAATAATAATAATAATAATAATAATAATAATAATACATAGCAATAATAATAATAAATAATAAATAATAAATAATAATGATAAATAATAGGAATAAGAATAATAAATAATAAATAAATAATAAATAAATAAATAAATAAATAATTGTATGGATTCTCAATCAAGAAAATAAAAGAAATCAAAATTCATTTTGTATTATTATTATTTTCGACTTTTATTCCTTTTCAATTGATTGTTATGAAAATAATTTATGAAAATTCCAGTGAATAAAATAAAACTAAAACTAAAACTAAAAATAAAAATAATTAAATTGAAAATAAATTAATAAACATTAAAATTAAAAATTAAAATAGATTTTGAGGTTCTTGTTATTCTTCGTTCATGGTGCTCGATATATTTCGTGATGAAAGTCTTTTAAATGACTACATATTTCAAGTTCTTGTTATTGTTGTTTCTTTTGGTATTGGAGGAATCATTTTGATGTAATCTCTCAAACCTTAGAAAAATATTTACAAGGTATTTTTTATTTTTATTTAATCATATTTTTATTCTCACAAACAAACAAATAGAACAATCATTAGCGAAAATAGAAAGAAAATAATACAATCAAACTAACTTGGGCTGCAATCTTGATCAATGTATTATTTCTTTATTCAAGTTTATACCTCGATAGATTGATTTTTCTTTTTTCAATTCATTTTGAATTTTTATTTAGAAAAAAAGAAGAAAAATTAAATTTCATAGTTAACCCAGAAAATTTTATTTATACACTATGACAATGCTGTTTGTATTTTGTGACTTTCAATCAAAGTTGATAATTTGAAATAAAAGAAAATCATTTTTTTCGTTTATTCGAGAATTTTTATTGAAGTGATTAAAAGCATTTTTCATTATTTGATTTTTTTTTTTTTTTGGATTCTATTTAGTGGTGGTGAACTTCAAGAATGGAAGTTGAGTTTTGAGGCCCATAAAAAATGACTTTTCTATCTATTGAGGTAACATCAACTATTTTCCCGGTCTTATATTCTCTTTGTTGATTGATGTGAGGAAGATATGAGCTGGTGTTGATTTCTTGAAAACATGTGACTAACGCCAGTCTATATATAACGTCTTGGAACCGAACTTTAAAAAATCTGTGAACTTTACCAAAAAAGATTTTCTCATAAAGTACTGCAACCGTAGTTGAGTTTGTTGATTTGGTTCTTGAATATTCGGTTGAATGAATTTCTGTTTTCCAATCTACTCTTTGGAATTTGATTACATCAAGTTCGTCATCAGCAATCTTTTTATTTATTTATTTTTATTTATTTAGTGATCAATATCAATTTTAATATGACAACTGGAAAAAAAAAACAAAAACTCAAAAAACAGAAAAAAAAAACTTACATCAGCATGTGGTTGAAGAAGGTATTTTAGGAAGTACATTTTTTCAGAAACAGAAAAAATGTACTTCTCCCCTTTGCCCAAGAATTTAACTCCATCAGAACCTTCATCAAGGATTTTTGGGCGACTGGATTAAGAAAGTTAGATTTAGTGATTTATTTTGTTTTTGTTTTGGAAAAAAAAATTTGTAAATTGATTGATTAATTAATTGCTTTGAATTTTTTTTTTTTTTTGAATTTGGGATTATGATTTTTTTAATTATAAAAATGTTCATTTTTTAATCACTTATCCTTGAATAAATGAAACAAAATAATAAATAAAAACTCTTACTTTGAAGAATTTTGAAGAATTGGTGGTATTTCTTCTTTGTTAGAGTTAAGAAATAGTCTCAGAATTGCACCTCTGATAATGGTTTGCTCGGGTGAGTTACAGATTCTTCTACAAAAAAAAAGATTTAATAAATAAATAAATAAATAAATAAAATAAAATAAAATAAAATAAAATAAAATAAAATAAAATAAAATAAAATAAAATAAAATTCAAAAAAATAATAATTGGACATTGAAATTACCTTCTTCGAGTGGGTTCTACCACCCTTTTGCAGGCCCTCTCGATCCAAATCCCAAGGCTTTGCTTTATTGGTCCAGTGTAATCTACTTGATGATCCATTTCAATGAGTATTTGGTGGGTACCCAATGTCATTGCTTCAATGGGCATATGCTATGTCATATATTTTGTTAGCATTATATATATAATATTCTTCCAAAGTGGTTCAAAAAGAATTACTCTTTCCATTAATTTCCCTGCTTGTTTGAACTTGATGAGAGCCTCAGTTCTCCCTTGCTGAGTAAGATTCTCTTCCATGTGGATCATAATACCTTTTCGACATTTTTCCCAAATATTTAGAATGAGGGGGTGTAACAAGCCTTCCGTAGCTATTATTGAACTGGTGACTATCCAGTCCATCCATTCGTCGCCTAATTATTGTTTTTGAAAAAATATTCATATAAAAATAAAATAAAATAAAATAAATTAATACCTTTTAATGATTTTTTAGTAGGATCTTTCAATTTTTTCATTCCAATAACTGGGGTAATATTTTTAATTCTTGAGGAGAGGATTTTTCGTTGAGCATTTTTCATGACCCAAATACCAAGGACATCATTTTTTTTATATTTTTTGAATACAATATTCTTCCAAAAAGTCACAGGAAAAACCTAGAAAATGTGTTAAGTTTTATTGGAAAAAAAAAAAAGAAATAAAAGAATAAAGGAAGTACTGAGCAAATTTTGTGAAAGTATTCAATCAAAAAACCGTATGTAATATCAAAATCTGGAAGTTTTTCAGCAAAAGCACTAGGTTCTCTAATTCCATAATTTGCAGCTTCTATCGAAACGAAAGAGTGTGAGAACACATAGTTATTAAAATTTAATTATAATTAACCTTTTGTTTTAGCAGCTACTTCTTTTGAAAATTCTCTTGATGTCTCATTGTCCTTTCTAATTGCTGTAAATGCTAAGCCAGTTTGATATCCAGTTTGGTAACTTCCTTTTCCATCTAAAAGAATTTCAAAAGAAAAGAAAAGAAAAGAAAAATCAAATTGGAAGGCTTTTTTTTTTTGAAAAAAAAAAATCTCACTTTCATTATGAACTCCTGGGTTCAAACATCTGTGGCAGTTATACTTGGTTGCAACTCCCATGTGTTCCGAGAGAACTGGCAGCGCTGCTCCGTCACACTCGCAAGTGACAAGTTTGAGTCTGATTAGTTTTTCCATTTGAGTAGTTTGATCTTGAATAATAATTCCTTTAGGAAAAAAAAAAGAGTTTGTTTTAGTTAATTTGAGATTCTCAACTTTGATGTAGACTTAATTTTACCATTTTTTGATTGATTAATTTCATTGAAAATTGAGTGAAGATAGGGGGTAAAACTTTTTGGTTTATCTGGACCTAAATATTTAAAATCATAAATTGGTTGGTTTTGATAATTGTTAAAGGAATATCTATATATTAAAAACGAAGAAAAAGAAAATAAAATAAAAAAATGCCTGGGATCAAACCAACAATTAAAATAAATTCTCCAGATGTTCTTTCTTGGGGGTGCAAATTCCAAATTTTAATAACCATGGGCCAGACAGAATATTGGCTCTCTCGAAAGCATTGAACTCCGTCTAGTCCAAGGGACAGAAAGAAGAGAGAAAGAAATTCTGAATTTAGATCCATTTTTTCGAGGTCTGGTTGAACAAGAGAAGCTCCCCAAAAGGAGTCTTCCGCTTGGAGGCCATTAATAATTTCTTCATACATCGATCTCATGGATTCCTCAAATAAAGGGTCTTTGGTCATCATTTGAATTTGGTCAACAATAGGAATTCTATAGAATTTTTTTTGAGGTACTAATTTTTGGCCACTGGTTTTAAATCTGGGTGCGCTACAATCTGGACAGACATCTCCAACATGATTTTTCCAGTCTTCTTTTTTTATTTTCTTGAATAAGTGATGATCCTGAGGACAGACGTGCTCCTCATAATCGCTTAGATTGAAGTTGATTAATGAATTGAGTTGGTGGATTGTTGTTGGCAATTTGTTTGGTTTTGGGAGCAAGTTAAACAGGATATTCAGATTGTCTTCAAATGCCCTCAAGGACATTTCATTCTTACTTTGCCATTGAAGAAGCATAAGTAATGTGTCCTTGAGGGAATAAGTTGAACCTGGGTAGAGTGGTTCCTTGAGTAATGGCGAAGAAAAAAGCTTAATTGGCTCCGATTTTTGAGGCCCTTCTCCTTCATTGATAGGTTCATTTTGATTATTATTTTGAATTTCAATTCCAATTTCTTCTTGTTCATATTCACTTTCACTTTCACTTTCACTTTCATAATCATCATAATTTTCATCATCATCTTCTTCATCTTCATCATCATCATCATCATCTTCTTCATCATAATCACCATCTTCTTCTTCTTCTTCGCCTACAACTACAATTGCTTCTTCTTCTTCTTCTTCTTCTTCCTGATAATTTTCACCTTCAAAATCGGGTCTTTCATTATTTTCGAGCTCATTCAGTTCCATAGTCAAGAATTGAAGTTGTTCTTGTTCTTCATTCATCTGATTCATTCTATTGTTTGGGCTCTGAGCTAGAAATTGAAGTTGATCTAACAGCTCTTTCCTTTTCTCTTTTGTTTGTTTATTGTATCGTTTTTGTTCTTTTTGCAATACAAAAGAAGTAAAGAAGAAAAAATATTACTTCTGAAATGAAGTCTAATTGTTGGGATTGTCAATCTTTTCATGCACAAGGGTGAGCACTTGCAAATTTGTTTCTCATTTTTCTTTCCTCTTGCTCTTGATGTTTCTCTTGCTCTTGCCATAGTCCATATTGTCAGTATTAAAGTCCAAATTGATAGGATTACTATGAAAAGAAGTGCGAAGTCCATTTTTTTTTAAATTTTTTTTTTAATTTTTTTTTTAAATTTTTTTTTAATTTTTTTCCCGATCTTTTCCCCTCAAGAACTGTCAGTTACAACTCAACCTAAAACAAACTTCGAAGTCATTAACTAGAAAGATGGCTCTCTTCTCAAAGAAAGGTTGTTTTTTTTAAATCGACTTTTTCTTTCTTATAATTTTTTTATTTTTATTTTTTTTGCACTAAGTTTGATCAAAAACTACAATAATCTAGAATTTGAAGAAGCAGAAGGAGAAACATTGACAATTATGCTAACCAATTCCTCGATATCTCTTTCAGCTTCAACTGCCAAACAAATTAAGGACAACAAGATTAATGGAGGGCAACTCATTCAAGAATTGACCACTCTTGGGATTGGAAAAAAAAACCAAGAGAAAATTCAAGAGCTTTTCAAATGTATTTTTTTTTTCCCATTTATTTAATCTAATCTTTCTTTCTCAATGAAAAAAAAAAGCTCTCACTGATAAATCTGATGAAGGAAGGTATTCAAACTTCATTTATTCATCTTATTAATTTTGAATATTGTCATTAAATTTCCTTTATAAAAAAGTAGTTCCACTCCACCAAAATCTCCACTTAAAGGGTAATAGTTTTTCTTCTTCTACTTTTTGAAATAATAAAGGAATAAAAAATAACTCGTAAATAACCATAAAGACCTGAAAGGAAACAAGCAGCTCAAGAAAAACCAGCAGCTCAAGAAAAACCAGCAGCTCAAGAAAAACCAGCAGCTCAAGAAAAACCAGCAG
>Ga0209960_1003594_pt1 | contig 13096 bp, 8 predicted proteins | sample ThiBiot_500_plan_2_FD_183947 | JGI IMG/M metagenome (GOLD analysis project Ga0209960, IMG submission 183947) | Wastewater bioreactor microbial communities from Cape Town, South Africa - Thiocy_expt_500_plan (SPAdes) | ecosystem: Engineered > Bioreactor > Thiocyanate-remediating >... | reverse complement strand
TTTTTTTTGTGAAATTGAAATTGAATTTTTTTTGAATAAGTCAGTTTAAACTTTTTTTATATTTTATGAATCGATAGAATGGGATGAGTAAAGATATTTCATTCTAATGTTGAGAAAAAAAAGTATTTTGGAATTAATTGATTTCTTTGTAACTTGAATTGATTGATTGATTGTCCTTCAGATCCAAATGTTGAAATATAAAAACAAAATCTTTTTTGAGAAAGACAAACAAATAGACCAATGATTAAGTTTATTAAACTTTAATTTTCATTCATTGATCAAAAAATTGAAACAGTCACACCACTTTCACAAACAATGATGTTTAGTGTTCTGGGATCAATTGTGATATCGGTTGGATAGTTTGCTTTGAATTGTGAGATGTACTCTCCATTTGAATCAAATATTTGAATTCTATTATTAAAAGAATCACAAACGAGAATATTATCATTTGTATCAACACAAATTTGATATGGACCATGAAGTTGACCATTTCCACTTCCTTTTGATCCAAATGTTGAAAGAAATTTCCCTTGAGGATCAAATATTTGAATTCTATGATTATTATTATCGCAACTAATAACATTTCCTTTTGAATTGATTGCCATTTTAAGAAAAGAATTTCCATTTTCTTCTAATATAATTCTTGAAATATATTTTCCTTCTGAATCAAATATCTGAATTCTATTATGATCAGTAAAAACATAAATATTATCATTCAAATCAACATAGATTCTGTTTGGATTCTTGAATTGACCATCTCCTTCCCCTTCAGATCCAAATGTTGAAAGAAAATTTCCCTCTGAATCAAATATTTGAATTTTATGACATTGATAATCACACATAAGAATATTTCCCTTTGAATTGATGGCTATTCCTTTTGAGCTGTTTCTATACGAAGAAAATGTTGAAAGGAAATAAATTTTCCATTAGAATCAAATATCTGAATTCTATTCTGATCATCATTAAAAAGAATATTTCCTTTTGAGTCAGTTGTCATTCCAAGTATCTCACCAACATCTTTGTCTGTTTCAAATGTTACTTTTGGTTGATGTATTTCATCATAATTTCTTGGTTTCAATTTGGGAAATACTTGAATTTGAAAAGGAGAAGAGTTGATATTAAATCCATCATACTTAACAAATATTGAATACTTTCCTTCATTTTTCAACTTCATTTTTACTTTATATCTTCCATTCTTCGAATCCAATACTTCCCATTCACAGTTTTCAATGTTGTCATTATTTTTATTATTCTTTTGTTCGAATTCTTTTTCAATTTGAATTTTAAAATGATTTCCATTTCCTCCAATTTTCATTTGATTTCCTTCTTTTGAAGAACAATTTATTTCAAAATTAAATTCTTCATCTTTGAAAATTATTTGTTTCTTAATTCTTGAAAGTAAACACTTCTCTGCTGAAATATCATTTGAATCTAACATCCCAAAATTTGAAATACTTGAATAAATTGAATTTTCTTCACTCTCATTCATAAGAAACTCAATAAATGGGTTATAACTTGGTTCAATTCTCCAAATATTATTTGATAAATAATCTAATCTTGATTGATATAATTTCCTCATTGATAACAATTTCCCATCATCATACTTGTTCTTATTTGATAAAGAAAGAGAATGTTCAATGGTCTGACAAGATCCAATAACACTTTCAATTCCAAATTTCAATTCCTCTTTTTGAAGTTTTAATCCTTCCTTTTTTTCCTTTACAATTTCATCCAATTTTTTCAAAAATTCTTGTTCTTTCTTTGTTGTCAAGTCATTAAATTTGGTTCGAATCCTATTGAAGAATTGATTGATTTGAGTTTGAGTTGTTATTGAAGAGACTTCAAGTTGTTTGATAACTTCTTCACATTTGATTATTCCTTCCCTAAAGTCTTTCTCTTTGGGTTTAACCTTGATTGAAGAATTAGTTAATTGTCAATTGTAGAATGAAAGTGGAAGAAAAAAAGAAAAAAAAAACTTACTTGATTGATTAAGTCAATTAATATTTGTTTTTCATTTTCAATGATATCAGATATAACCAAGATTTTGTGAGATGGGTGTTGAGATATACATAATGAACACATTGAGATGTTGCAATCATCACAAAATAATTGCATTTCTTTTTGTTGATGAATTTGGCAATAACTTCGAATCAAATTTGATTTACCTTGATTTTCATCATTCATTTGTTCGATTGGAACAACTTGATGATCCTTTGTTATTTTCATAGTTTTATGAGGTCTTGAACAAACTTCACAATAATATTCTTGACAATCCAAACAATAATGAGTTGCTTCATTTTCTTTATCTGAACAAATTAGTTTTTGTTTCTTATTTTTATGAGCAGTTAAATTGTTGAATGAATTATGGGCATGGAGTAAATCAAGAAGATATGAATCAGTTGATAAATTTGCAAGTTGTTCACTTGATTTTGATTGAAAAGGTGTTCTACAAATAGGACAAGGTAGATCAATATTTGAGTGGTTTCTTTGAATGTAAACTTCTAAACATCCCAAACAAAATGAGTGAAGACAACCTAATGTTTTTGGTTCTCGAAATATATCTTTGCAGAGTGAGCAGATTAATCCTTTCTCTGTTTCTGTTTCTCTTGAAGACATTTTCCAATTAAAAAAATATCTAAACTGTCAGCAAGGAATTCAAGTTATCACCTATTAATTTAATTTAATTTGATGAGTGAAAGTAAGGAAATGAATTGAGAGGAAATGTTAAAAACAATGACAATTTTTTTTTTTTTTTTTTTTTTTTTTTTTTTTGGCAAATTGAAAAAAAAAAAAATCAAAATAAATGTTACCATATAAAGTTCGCTAAATAAAATGATAATCACAATGCAGAAGCAGATTTTTGATCAAGAAATTTTATAAAGGACCGATGGATTGAGAGCTTTCGAATCCTTTCAAGATGTTTGAGTGTTGAGTTTTTCCCAATCTCTTCAAGTTTCTTCTTGCTTCTTCTTTTATTTCATTATCAATACTGACTAGCTTCTTCTTTATCTAATAAATTATTCAAATTGATAAAAATAACTACCGGTAAATATAAGTCTCAAAAAAAAAAAAAATCTACCATAACAAAATTGTTTAATAAATGAAGCATAACCTCTAGTTTCAATTAATCGTAGATGTTGATGCTTCTTATATGTATTACATCCTCAAAAAAAGATGCTGAGAACAACAAAATATGTTCCCTACATCAACGAACTTAATTTTGAAAGAATTGCCTTTCCAGCGAACATCAATGATATTCCAAAGTTCGAAAAGAAAAACAATATTGCCGTTAATGTGCTTCAACTTGTAACAAAAGATAGCTTATCTAAAGCAAAGCAATCTCCCAAAACATCATGCTCTTTGTACTGTTCCTCAAAAGTGTTCATTTCAATTCAAATAACATTGATCAAATCAAACTGGATCCTATTACTTCTAATTTCAGATAATGTAAATATTATGAGCAAACTCTATCTTTAAAGTTCTCATGGGCAGCAATTTCTCTACTTCCTCTACTTTTAAACCTTCCTACTAGGTATCATGACTTCAGGAAAGATCAATGCGCTATGTGGGCAGGTTTATGTTTTCCATTCTAACAACCAAAGAATTACTAATAAATAATGGCCAAAGAATTACTAATAAATAATGGCAAAATGTAGAATTCTACCCTAAGTTCCATCCGGAATGCAACTTCATTGAGAGATATTGGAGTGAAGCGAAACGGAAAGCAAGAAGAGAATGTGACTACAGTTTTGCTAACTACAAAACATTGCTTCCACAAATACTGGATGGTATTGAACTCTCAAACATAAGGAGATACTGTCGGAAATCTTGGCGGTATGTACTTGAATGGACAGTCCAGGATTTTCAGCACAAAAAATGACATCTGTTTTTCAAGACCATATTACGAAAAAAATAGTAGGTGTCAAAAAGTATAAGTCTCATCGAACTATACCGCATGTTTGATGAAAAGACGTCCAAAATAACTTTCAAGAAAGCTTTCTCAAAATAGGAATCCTTCATCAACTATTTCCAAATGGAAGGTCAAAACTTCAAAGGTGGGAATAGATTATTTGATATAAAAAACAGATGCAATAATAAAGAATTCTTCCATTTTTTTTTTCTTTAGGGACAAATTCAGGAAGCAAAAAAGCAACAAGAGCCTCCAAAAAAGAAAAGAAAAAGTGAAGAATTTAGCGATGATGAGGAGGAACCAGAAGAACCAAAGGGAAAAAGCTAACTTGAAAACCCTCCAGAAAAAGGTTTTTTTCCTAACATTATTCTGACAAAAGAAAGCAAACCATACCTAATTGACTTTGATTGGAGTGGTAAGGAAGGCAATGTTTGTTATCCTTTTTTTCTAAATTGTCAATGTGAGAAACTAGGAGAAATGATATAGATATTATAAAAGGTTATTCCAAACTACATTTTTCCTTTCTTTGAATCCTTTATCTTAAAACCTCATCCATTTCCTTTCAATTAAAAAAGAGAATAACCTCTTGCTTTGAGAGTCATTCATCAATCGAAGAAGTAGATTGATTGATTTTTACTGTGTTTGCGATCTAATTATTTAGAGTTTGATATTCTGTCCAAAATTGATTTTTACAAAGTGATTCCATTTTAAACTGACTTATTTCTAATGGAAAAAAAAAGTGTTTGTGAGTTTAAAGAATAAAGAAGAGAATATTCAGTTGTTTATTGATTTTTATTTTTATTTTACATTCTTATTTTTTGTGATTCAATTAATATCAATTTTTTCTTTTTTTCTTTTCTTTTGAAAAGAAGAATTTATTCATTTTGAAAACAACATTCAACTTTGTTTCACTGAGTGAATCAGTGACGAAAAGTATCAGTCAACATTACTTTTGAACAGAAATTAGTTTTAAAATGTATAATGGGATTCCTTTTAGTTTCGAAATAAAATTATGTTCGTGTTCATTTAAAGAACTATAGATTTAGAGTTTGGAAAGGATTGTTTAGGGTGCAAAAGTCTTGGAGAATGAATGAAGAGGAAAAAAAAAAGCAAAAGGAAAGGGAAAAAAAAAAAAAAAAAAAAAAAAAAAAAAAAAAAAAAAAAAAAAAAAAAAAGAAAAGGAAAGAGAAAAAAAAAAAAAAAAAAAAAAAAAGAAAAAAAAAAAAAAAATAAATAAAAAAAAAAATAAAAATAAAAAAAGCAAAATGAAAAGGAAAAAGAAAAAAAAAAAAAACAAAATGAAAAGGAAAGAGAAAAAAAATCAATTGAAGGATTATTTCAGTCTAGTCAAACTCATGTTGGATGAAAATTGTAAAAGAATATTTGAAATCATTGTCAGATTATTTGAGTCTTTTGAAGGAATCTATAAGAAACAATGGAAATGAACCTTTGAAAGAATTATCAATGCAACTGATTTGACTTTAGGTTGAATTTTTCCTGAATTTATGATTTCAAAGATTCATAAAAAAAGATTTGAGTAAATTTCGTGAAATCACAAATGAGAAAGAAAAAAAAAAGTCGTTAGATATTTGTAATTGAAAATGAGATTTATTACAAGTGGAAAAATGAAAGAAAGAAAAAAAAAAGAACAAAAAAAATTTTAAAGGATAATACAACATGAGCATTTCGTAGTACTTGAAGCTTGCTCTGGTTTTTTTTCTAGAGGATCTTCTATTCATAAAAAAAAAAAGAAGTATGAATTGAGATTGAGATTGAGATTGAGATTGAGATTCAAAGATAAAATAATCGTAATAATAAAGAAAGAAAGAGACCTGTTTCAATTTTATCAAGAGGTTTTGGGACTAGATGCATCACAGTGGTTGTTCCAGGAGTCAATTTTTCACCTTTTTTTTAAATCAAATTCAATGAGTGATGCTCAAAGAATGAGAAAAATAAAAAAGGAAAAAAAATTCATACTCTCCAAAGTTACTGAATCATCCAAAAAACGTCCTTTATTTAAAATTCTAATATATGAAGCAGAAGGAAGTTTATCAGCACTCCAAGCTATGATTAATAACGATTGTAATAAAGATAAATTATTAAAATTAATACATCAGGAGAATTTTTTTGTTGAAAATAAGAACGAATAAGAGAAATTATTATTATTGGAAAAAAATATGCATAAAAGAATAAAATGAATAAAGAAAGAGTACCTGCAGGCCAATTATCAAATACATGTTGTTTCACTGTTCCAATATTAGTTGTAACATCGAAAGGAAAATCATGTTTGTTTCCATTGACTAGAAGGAGCCTTAAATTCGTCTTTTGGTTATCTCCTTCCTGCGCCATAAGTTTAGAGTATTCGTTTTCCACTTTTAAAAAAGGTATTTTGGAATACAAGTATAGAAGAAGAAGAGAAGAGAGTAGAGTAGAGTAGAGTAGAGTAAAGTAGAGTAAAAAGAATGGAATTAAAGAAAAATGTTTTTTTTTTCTCTCTTATTAATTAGTTAACTAGTATTTGTTTCAAATATTGTTTCATCCAACAAAATTGATAAAAAAAAGATTTTTTTTTTCAATTATAAAAACGATAAAGAAATTAAAATATTATCAATATAAAAAATTTATAAAAATTATGAACTGTGTTTAAAAGCTACAAGATAATAAATGAGTTATATAAGAAATCTAAATCTTCCTTGAAAGAAAAATGAAAAATTGAAAAAAAAAAAAAAAAAAAAAAAAAAAAAAAAAAAAAAAAAAAAAAAAAAAAAAAAAAAAAAAAAAAAAATCTTTTAAATTGATTTTTGAAAACAACAAGAAATTAATTGAAACAAAACTTGTTTTTTAAAAAAACAAATGTAAGTATAGGTCAGAAAAAAAAATGATTATGAGAAAGCAAGAAAGCAAGAAGTGAAAGGGAAATTTATAAAATAAAATTTTTCTAATTAGAACGAATAAGAAAGCCACTCCAATAAATAAAACAAATAATAATAATATCGAAACAAATAATAAATAATAATAAATATCAAACTCCCTAGAACTTGACTCGATTTGCTCAAATAATTGTGACGAAAACAAAACGCACAAGCTTCAATCAATCACTTCATACTTTCCCCCAATAAACAATTTAACAAAAACATATTCAACTGATAGACTTACATACATACACTGCTCTCTTTATTACTTCTTTTTTGTTAATTTGGAGTTTGGAATCACTTTGGTTTTTTATATTTTTTGATTTGGGACTTATAATTTTGAAGTTTTTCCATTATGAATTCTGTAGTCAACGCCTCATGTGTGGAAAAACAGAAACCCTCATTGATTTCATTCCACGAGATAATAAGCATAATTATTATTGAATCTCAGATTCACTCTATTTACTAATATTCAATAACTAATAGGTTGGTTGATTGATTCTATCGAATTTATTGGACATTCAATACAAAGGAGAGGATTCTTTTAGCTTTCTCTATTGAGTGATTGTTATCCTCAATTATTCTTTCCAATTGTTCAAACACTCAAGAAAGATACGTTTTGCTAAGAAATGTTTAAGATAGCTATGTCTTGATTTCAAATATATATTGGAGATTCAAAATATTAAGTTCTTTTATCTTTTGGAGTTTTCAATGTTAAGTTTGGTTGCAATACTTGCAAATTCATGGAAATTGAAAACAAGAGGATTGGTAAATTTTAAGATATGAAACTATTATTAATTATTAATTTTGAAACATTTTATTCACAAAGATCAAGATGTGTTGGAAATTAGTTTATGTTAGTTTATAAGTTAGAATCTCCAAATTCTATTTGTTCAACTTGTAATGGGCATTAGTTAATTATTAATTTGACAAGAAACAAGAGATGAATAGTATAAATTGGAAACGAAAGTTGTAATTCAATGCCACTAGAATTTAACTTCTCGATGATTGTTTTATTTTTTTTATTGTTGTTATCAAGACATTAGCAAAAGAGTGACCAGGTAGATTTCATAAAATTAAATGCAATGAATTTGTTTGTTGTTTGAAAATCATATTCTCCTTTCTTTCACTTAGTTTATTGTCATTGTAACATGTATTACTCAGTGCATGAATTTTAAAATAAGATCAAATGGATGACTTTTCAAGATGCAAAGAATCGGATCAAGAATAATTAGACTCAAACAGATACCCTTCACTTAAATCTAAGACAATTTGTAATCTCTATTCTTTCTTTCCTTTTTCTTTTTTGAATTTGATTTTTCTTATTTTCAATTTTTGTTTTAACGATTTTAGATAATAAACATCCAATTTTCAGGATTACTTTATCAGTTTAATTAATTCATTTATTTTCTTTCTTATTATTATTTATTTTACCATTTTCTCATTTCTCATTTATATTTTATATTTTATATTTTATATTCCATTTTATTTGATTCTATTGTTGTAGTATCATTATTTTATTTTATTATTCTTTTTTTTTTCAAAAAAAGAAAATCTTTCAACCCCATTATTTTTTTCTTATTCATAGGGACAATTTGTTGGTCAATCTTTTGGAATATTAAAACTTCTTCTTAGCAAGGGACTTCTAACTCCAATAACCACTTTGAATTCAAAGATTTTTGAACTGAAAAACCACAAAATTGATTTTTTTCGGATCGTTTTTCCTCCCATGATTTTTCCCTTTTTGAAAATTATCTTCCATGGAAAAACGAATGCACTTCTCCTCCTTTGCCCTTTTCGAAATTTATTTTGGTTAGGAAGCTCAAAACAGTTCTTATTTATTTTTTTGGATAAGAGAGAGGATTAAATGGACCGACCTTTGTGGAAGCCCACTGCTCATGCTACCGCCTGTGGAGTATGTGGAAAAGCATTTTCCTTTCTCATTGTATCCAAACAAAACTGTCGTGCGTGTGGTGAAGTTGTTTGTAGTTCTTGTTGTTCTGCTAAAATCCCAGTCCGAGGTTATCTCACCCCAGAAAAGGCTTGCAGTAAATGCGCGGAAGTCTATTACTTCACTAAAAATTATCCTACTGAAAAAGTCAAGGGATTATGTGAGCAGTTTAAAAACCAAGCGGACAAGACGAATCAAGCAGGTGCAGTATTGGGAGCAACAATTTTACTTCTAGATAATGTAAAGGACATTGTACCTGCTCCTTTTAACATGATTGTCACAACAGTTAGAACGATTGTCTCATTTGGAATGAATGCGTGTGTCAACTTGAGAGAATGTCAACGTCTTGCAATAAGAATCTCGAGAATCAATTTTCTTATCCTTGAACTTACAGCATTAAAGAGTTACACTTCTGCTTTACGTCAATGTACTAAAGATCTCATGGGATGTTTCGAAAAAGCAGTAACTTTATTAGAAGGATTTCAGGGCAACTCTGGAAAATTACTTGATAGAATAAAAGCTAAATGGCAACTATATAGTAGTGATGCAATTTCAAAATTTAATAGTATCCATGAAGAACTTAGTATGATTATTCAAGATACAAACCTTGGTGCTTCATTACAAGATCAACAACGTTGTGTTGGTCCTTCTCTTTCAGAAATTACAGTTAGTGTTCGTAATGAAATTGCTCATATCACAGATGAACTTGACAAAATTCGTCAAGAGACTGGAGAAACTTTAAATAATGTTCAACAACAACTTCAACTTATTTTAGAATCTGCAGCTTTTTCAAAATGTCCTCAAAATCAAATTATTTATGACCCTAAAGTTGTAGAAATTTCAAATGAAGTCTTGGGTCGAGGTGGATTTGGAATTGTTTATGCTGGAAAATTATTTGGAATGACTGATGTTGCTATTAAAGTTGTTCAATCTAACGATATAACGTTAGTTGAAGATGAAATTAGAAGAACAATGCGTGTAAGGCATCCTAATGTGGTAAAAATTTATGGAATTGTACCACCAGATGGTATTCATTTTCGAACACCTGCTGTAGTCATGGAGAGACTTGGGAAACCGCTTGATGTTGCTTTATCTGAATCTGTTTTACCGATTCCATTTCGAATGAAATATACTTTGGATATCATTTCTGGAATGGCAAGAGTTCATGACGTTGAAAATGGCGTTGTTCATTTTGATTTGAAACCTGCAAATATCTTACTTACCTTAGATAGCAGAACAGCAAAAATTATTGATTTTGGAATTTCTCAATCAAGAACTACTGTCGCTATGAATATGTCTTCTACTATGAGGGGGACTATTCCTTTTATGGCCCCAGAACTCTTCAATGGTAAACATCCTACTGCTGCTTGTGATGTCTATTCTTTTGGCGTTTTATTATATGAACTTTGGACAAATCTTAAAGCCTGGAAAGATCTTCCTGATCCTGCAATTATTTCTTCTGTCAAGGAAGGTTTAAGACCTGCTACTGATGTTGAATTGGTAGCTGCTGGAGTTTCAGATTCTATTATTTCTCTTATCTCTGCTTGTTGGGCTCAAGAAATACACGATCGACCTACATTTGCTCAAATCATGACAATCAAATCCATTGAAAATTTCTATGAAGCTCCTGAACGTCTTTGGCCTTCATTCTTATTAACTGGTGATGCTAAAGTAAGTATTGCCGCTGCCACAATTGTCGGAAGTGGCCGTATGATTCCTAAATTACCAACAGGTGCTGCATTCGTCAAATTTACAAGCGATCAAATGTTTTCAGTCCTTAATGAGCAAGAAATTGATCCTGACATTTGTCAATGGCTCAAAGAAAAACGACTTAATGGTGAAAGTCTTGTATTAAGTGGAGAGAAAATTATTTCAAGGCTTCGAAATGATACTCAAATTGATGAACTTCATGTAGACTCTTTCGAACGCTTAGTGAAGAAAATAGTTGCTGAATACACTAAAGAACAAGAGAATATACGTGCTGCTGCTGAATTACGAAATGCTGCCATTGTTGCTGCAAAACAAAAAGAAGAAGCTGAACAACGTGCGAAAGAAGAAGCAAAACGTAAAGCTGATGAACAAGCTCAAAAAGATAATGAACAACGCATTCAACAAGAAAGAGAACGAGCTATTGCTTTAAATCGAAAGACCTTCGATATTTGGTTGGCTTCTGTTAATTCTAAAGCTGAATCTGCGCTTACTTCATATTTAAACGTTGTTTCTGAATCGTTTGTTGCTCATGTTACTTATAAAAAGGATGGAAATTGGATAACAGCGGATGGTTATAAAAGTGGATTAATTCCTCATTATCGTAATGAATTGTGGGCCTCAGGTGCTAAAGTTATCAATCTTGATATCAAGAGTCTTGAACCTCAAGATTGTGAATTCACTTATTCCGTTGTGTATCCAAGTGGATATACAGCTCATTTAGAAGCTCGCTGGCGGTTAAATCCTCCTGGAATCCTTTCTCAATTCGATGCCAAGGTTCTATAGGCTTTTTTTTTTAAAAAACAATACTTTCTTTCATAGAATTTTTGTTGAAATCAGATGGATGTCATACTCTCAAACCAATCAACAAGTCAAAGATTACAATTACAACTAGAAAGGATCAGGAAGGGAAATAAACATGTAAAATACAAATTCCTTTTTTTTTTTTTTTTTTTCTTATACAATTCCCTCACTTTCTCAAGATCTTTTACACTAACTTTTTATTGTGAACCTTATTTTATCAACTTTTGCAGGGCTGGCATTCTTAAAGAGACTCTGTTTTGACTTTATACATAATTCTTTGAGCTTGAACATTTGTAAGTGGAGTGAATTGATCATCTCTCCGGCTTTTGGAATTTGTCTTTTTTGAATCATTTCCCTAAGTCAGGTCTTTTTGAAAAAAACAAAAAACATCAAATTGATTATTTTGTAATACCATTTCCCCCATATAACAAAGAGAGCATCCAAAGTTTTAAAAGGTTTAAAAAGCAAAACTAAAATCAATTCTGAATTGATTTGTAGAATTGTAGAATTATTGAAAAGAATCAAATCAAATCAAAGCAATAAATAAATAAAATATCTTTGAAAAGTTCTTTGGTGAGGCAATCCAATTTATTGATAATTTTACTCTATCCTGCCAAGTCAAGCAAACAACAACAACAACAACAACAATGGACTTCTTCTCCAAACCAGACCCAAAGAGTAACAAACCTTTCTATTCAACTTACTCCATTCTATTCTATTCTATTCTATACTCTTTTATTTTTGTATTCTATTCTATTTTATTTTCTTGCATTATATATTTTTGTTTTATTTTTTTTTATTTGACATTGTATTGCATTGCTTGTTTTAATTAGTGAATTTAATGTCTTTGTTAACCATTCATTGTCTTCAATTTCATTTAGTTGTTGTTTTATTGCTCTTGCTTTTTTATTTCACATTATTTCTTTACATTTGAGTTATTTTATTGTAATGCATTGTATTTTGTATTGTAATGTACTCCCCCTATTCTGTTTCATTGTGACTTTACATTTATTTATTTAAAATGACTTTCATTTTTTTCTTCTCTCTTTCATTACTGTAAACTCAAAAAATTTTTTGTAGAACAAATTCGAGAAACAAAGAGGGATTTAACGAAGGTCCAAAGGGACCTAAACAGAGATAAATTGGCCCTTGAAAGACAAGAGAAACAGATTGTATTTGCTTAATTCAGTTTTTCTTTCTTTTTCAATTTCCTTAGTATATTAATAAATCAAAATAGGAAGCAGAAATTAAAAAAGCAGCAAAACGAGGGGATACAACTACAACAAAGACTTTAGCAAAACAACTAATTCAAATTAGAAAACAAAAAGAAAAAAATATGAAAGTCTCTGCTTCTGTCTCAGGAGTTGGAAATCAAGCAACAGTCAGTTTTTAATATTATTTTATTACTTTTTTTGACAATTCATAAATCAATTTAAAATAAATTAAAAGGCGATGCAATCAAATATTGCATTGGGAAATGCAATGAAAGGAGCAACAAAAGTATTTTTTTTTTTTTTTCATTTCTAATAAATACCAATTTTTAATTTAATTTCAATATCTAAAAGGCAATGGAAGTCACAAATAAACAACTTGATCTCAATCAACTTCAAAAAAATATGATGGAATTTGAAAAACAAAATTTACAAATGGAAATGAAAGAAGAATTAATGAATGATACAATTGATTCAATAATGGATGGTTCAGAAGATGAACAAGAAGGTGAAGATATCATGAATCAAGTTCTTGATGAAATTGGAATTGAAATTAGTACAAAGGTTTGTTTGAATTTTTTTTTTTTTTTTTTTTTTGGAA
>Ga0209960_1003591_pt1 | contig 13106 bp, 3 predicted proteins | sample ThiBiot_500_plan_2_FD_183947 | JGI IMG/M metagenome (GOLD analysis project Ga0209960, IMG submission 183947) | Wastewater bioreactor microbial communities from Cape Town, South Africa - Thiocy_expt_500_plan (SPAdes) | ecosystem: Engineered > Bioreactor > Thiocyanate-remediating >... | reverse complement strand
ACTTGAATTCAAATTTCAAATTACTATTCCCAAATTTGAGGGTGAAGGCGGACATGTGTACACGGTAGTAGTAATTTATATTTTGAAATTTGAAATTTGAATTCAAGTTTCAAATAAGACACTACTGATGATTTGAATGTTCTTCTCTTTAAATATTGATCAAGTACCTCGATGAGCGAACTCCCACCGATGATTGTTGTTGTTTGACATTTCTTATCGAAAATTGGTCGTAACAGTTGGTCAAGAAATTTTGAGATATTCGTTGTCGGACTGTGAATCATATTTTCAATCGAGCGCAGTGGTATATCTAACTGAAATTAATGAAAACAACAATGAAATTAAGTGAAAAATTAATTTCTTTGTACGAAGATTGTTTAGCAGTTGAATAACTCTATTTAAAATATCATTGAATCGATTGCACCATAACCGTATGAAAGCATTTGTTTCAGAGAGAAATTGTTGTCCCTGTCTGTTAGACGAATAATGAGATTCTTTTTTAAAATTATTCTTCGAGTAGATTGAACAATCTGTGCTCGTTGACGACTTTGAATTGGGTCTTTGCATCGAGAGTGGTGTAAAATAACATTGTTGAAAATAATTCATAAGATTCACTGAATATTATTTGAAGATCAATGTACCAAATGGAATATTTACATGTTCCCTTTTAATTTCAATTAATTGTAGTTTTTTTCGAGCGAATTGCGCTTTGATTCAATCGTATATGATTTGGACCTGAATAGAATTATATAATATAAAGATTTTTTCGTTTATTTGTTTTGTCTCACCTAGACAAAGCTGATGCCATTGTAGTGAATTAAATGGATTATTCATAAGATCGAGATACGGCTCTGGTGAGATGCCGATATATACTTTCATTGGCAATGACTATCGATGATTTCGTAGAATTTTACATTTAATCGATAAATGAGATATTCGTCGCTCTTATTGAAGAGAGTTGTTGGATCGTTGGTAGTAACGTTAAAAGTTGTACTTCTCTTTGTTTATATACATATATATTCGTATTGTTGTTGCTGGATTTGTATCTGATGCTCATACATACATAAGTAGATACTTAACCATGCACGTTTCAATTCGACATTGATTATTATTTAATGGTAGATAGCCAATCGAACCAATAAAATCTTCTGATTGATTGAAAACTTTTGGTAGACACGTGTAAAAAACTTGCATTTGCAATATGAGATAATCTTTTCAAATTCGACAATGTTGTTGTCGTATCAGCATTAACTGTGGCTTATGGACTGTTGCTGAAATATCAATGAAAATAATTTTATCATTTGCGGATGAATACTATTTATTGATAGAATTAACCTGATATTTGTTTATATGATGCCGTAAAAATTCCAATTTTAACGCTCGAGTATCATAATCGAAATGAATGAGTTCAATCTGATGAGTAAGTTCCATGATGATGTCGTTAAGATTTTCTTAAATATGCATATAAGCATTTGTTGAATCAATAATGAATATCAAAACAGATTCCCTACTAGACTTCGTTATTGTGTTTCAAGCTGTTTCAAATATTTGTCCTGTAGTTCTAAAGTATTGGCCACCTAGGTCATACAAGTAGTATTATCACTTATTTTATTTGTTGCTATCGATTATACTATTGACTGAATATCCTTCGACCATAATTGTACACATATTGATTTCTCAATTCTGTCAGCAATTCACCAATATCATATTTCAAGTATGTATTCCATACGCATAATCCAAGATCAAGCCATCTGATGAGACTGTAAAATTCAGTCGAAACGATCGTCATGGCAGTTTGTCTCAAATAGATGTTCTTTTGACCTTTAACCTTGAATATGTACCCAGAATCGAACTGCTCGACCTCGATTACCTAGGATTCAACCAAGTTCGACCTGTCAGTGGTCAATATCTGTTATCCTTCTTAATGCTGAAATTCGATTGGTTTGGGACAGACAGATAGACGAACTTTATGGATTTTTAGAGCGAATTTTTCGCATATAACCCTTTCTTTCAGAAAAGGGAATAAGTTCATATACTTTTCTGAGCTAATTTTGATACTATGCATCAAAATTCTCAAAATATATTTACTATTTATCATTTTTACCTTTCTATAGAAGTTCTATAAGATAAAAATACATTCAATTACGACCATAGCTATATGTAGTTTTTCAATGTATTGAATACTAATCAAATACAGTGACGAAAACCAAATTTATTTCTGTGGATTTTATTGGTCGTGAAAATTATTGAGACCGGTTATAGCTCTGATACGCGGAGTTCTACAAAAATTTCACTTCGACTGGTTGCATTTCTGATAGTAAATGGCTAAACCTTTTTCTAATGAAGCTAAACTTGTTTAAAGTACGGTACATTATCATTGCAAACTTAGTCAAATTATCTCATAGAAAATTCTATGATTACGACTGAAAAGAGATTCCTTATCTAAACTTGGAAAATTTTTTTTATCCGAAGCAAATGGTAAGGCCGTAAACGAAATTCTTATCTAAACTTGGAAAATTTTTTTACCAAGAAAACGGTAATGTCACAACATAATTCCTATCGAGGCTTCGCAGATTTTTTTATCATCAAAACTCTAGAATCAGTATCAGAGTAGCATGACTTGTCTTCAACGGATTTTACGAGTAAACCTTGAGCAAATGTCGAAAGGCAGCACGACGAAATTTACGTTTCCGATTTGCATAGAATATCATACTTTGCTAACTTTGACACCAAAACTTTAAGTTATTATTATCAATTCCAGGAGAGAAACATTAGTTCTATAAACGTCAACTTTGAATAAAAACCTATACTAATCTGACTTTCAATGATAACCCTATTATATTTCTTTCAGAAAAGGATCAGCGGATCTCTCAGATGAGCGTTACTCGTTGTTTATCAACAAGAAATATGTATGATATTTTCGTGTTTTTTATTTTAATTTTAGATTTTATTATTGAAGAAAAAAACAAACACGTTCGTTGATGTTCTCCGAAACATTAAAAGCGGTATTAAAAACAGTGGTAAATAACAATAACGAAAATGAAAATCAACTAGTTAAAGATCCGCTACGACTTCGAAAAGTCATACGAACTGTATTAGCAGTACAGAAATTTCAAAAACTTGAATCCGATAAATTCAAACAATCTATCGAATGTGAATTCGATAAAACAGCGGCCATCAATGAATTAAAACGTTTCTATGAACAAGGAACTTTATTTCATTTGGAACAATGCAAAAAATTAGCGTATTACATACGAAAGTTCACGATAACATTCGATGAATTGAAAAATATCCATACAAATCTATTTCGGCAATTTATCGATCATTTGAAAACTTCGAATGGAAATGTTAATTATTTCCTTTGTTTATCATTAAAATATTTAACCCGAAATAGTGAACAATTATCAAATGAAATTCAATATTCGGATATCATTCATCTGATAAAACAAAGTCATAACGAGTGTATCAACACCGAGTTGGTTTATACATTGACATATATGACTGAAAAGGCAACATTAAACAATGAATTAATCGATGAATTGAGTAATTTGATCTCGAATCGAAATGATTTGAATGAAGATGCAAAAGTTTTTTTATTAACTCGACTTGAAATCAATAAAACTGCTGATCGTCAAGGTCAACTCAAAACTGAACATCGATTTAAATCAACAAGCAATCAAAAATCCGCTAAGCTCGTCGTTACTAAAACGATTCAAACAGTGAAATCAACTTGTAATAACAAAGAATCCGAAGAGACCAAAATGATACTCTTGAGTTTATCTGATGCATTAAAAAATCGAAATAAAATGTTAGATATGAAAACAACATTGGAAAAAATCGATACAATCGATGATACCAATGGTGATGATAGATCGATGTGGAGAAATACTTGGGATGAATGTATACATTTGTATTCATTAGTTGTAATACAAGGTCGAACATTGAAAAGGGATGATAAAGACAATTATTTACCAAAGAAATTATTTTATAGGCATTATACTCCGAATACAATCGTGCTCCGAGATGAGTGGCTAACAGATACGAACAACTCACACGTTTATAATTTTTTAATTAATCGCATGATTGCTGCGATATTACTTCGAGCATCGAAAAAACAACAATTAAATAGCAAAGCTATCGATCGACTAATGAAGAGTGTAACTGACTTGAAATCGTTCAGTTCGATTGCATTGCATTGTAATGATGATATGGTCGATTTAATAACTAATTCAATGTATTATAGTTATTATGAGTTCATAGCATTAACTGAACCGGATTTAGCAGTGGGTTTTATTAAGAAAATTACAAGTAAAACAGTTGAAATTGTTGTGAAACAAAGACGGTTTTGGAATTCGACTGAAATCAAACGAAAACAGTTCGATCGAGCTGAAATAACTGATATAATTAAAAGTGAAATCAATCAAATTCGATTAGACTGTTTAAATACGATATATAACTGTGCAATTCGAGATAAACGAATGCTTACTAAAAATCGAATAAAAAAAATTCAAAAATGTTTAACAAATCATGAAGAAAACGACGCAAAATTTACGAAATTAATATTTCAAATAATGAGTGTAGCTGATTCAAATAATGATTTCGACTATCGATCGACATTCAAAGCTTATGTCGATGTTTTAGAACGGGGAACAAATGCAAACACATCGATCATCATTAATTTTCTTAATAACCAAGCAAAAGATCGAAATCGAAGTCAAGAACTGCTTACCGATGAAATACTTTCGAAATTAATTGGTTTATTATTTAATGAAATGTATGAAACACAAATCAAAGAAGATCTAATAAAGATCATTAATACTTATCTTGAACATGAAACAAATGAGAGTTTGAAAGATAAACATCTCGATTTATTAATTAATTTCATCATAAATTTCAGTGATTTAACTCCTGATCTTGTTAATTCAGTATTAACAACTCTATTGATAATTGCTGAAAAAGCGAAACCATTATCAAGAGAAATAATCAACAAATTAATTGATACTATGGAGTCTTTCGGAGATAATTCAGTGAATTATATCATTGTTATATTGAATCGAGTTATTAAAAAGGAGAATTTTATTGAAAATCAAAAAAACTTGGAAAAAATTTCATCAAAATTGAGCAGCACCGATGTTGCTCAATTAGATTCTGATTCAAATATGACTTTTACTCAACGTTCCGAAGAGAATCAACATGGTAATTCAATATCTTTACTTACAGCTAATCTCTTATTACTATCAGTTGAAAATCAAGTTCAAATCACGAATCAAACTATTAATAATATAATGGCAGCTTTGAATAGTGATGATAAACAAACTAAAATTATTTCATCAAAATGTATCTATAACATCTCGAAATATATGTCATTAGAGAGTGATGTTCTTAATCAAATGAAAGACTTTCTCAACGATCAAGTTTATGATGTTAGTGTTTATATTCTTTTAGCTTATTCATATGGTCTCGTTAAATTATCTCAATGTATTGAACCAATTGGTGCAATACTTATGGATAATTTGAGTTCATTATTTATTAGTGGCAGTTTGAAACTTGGAGAGATTGATTACGCCAATAAAATTAATTCGAATATACTTCAAATATACAAACTCGAAGCAGCAAAACAACAATACGAAGATTCCAATGTGTTCATTCTATTTGACACTATTTTAACATTAAATGAAAATCAAACTGTTGAAGTACTTGAAATACTTCAAGTCTATACAAATAAATATACAATACCATCAAATACAGTACAAGCTTTGGAAAATGCACTTGGTTTCCCTGAACATTTCGAAAAATCACTCTTGATTTTTCAGAATATTATTCGTGGTGGTCAAATAGTGACAATGAGAATCTTGCAAATTTTAGCTGATAATCTGTACATGTCGATCAATGCTCGTCGACGATACAATTCATTTAAATTACTGGAAATAGCTCGACAAAATCAAGATTTATCTTCGGATATATTCTACAAAACTGAATTAACAAAAGCTGGTTTTGTTTTGCCTCGATCAACGAATAAAAAAGCAATTTTTCAATTTATGAAAGAACAAACCAACAATGGAATGCAATTACCAATCGATACAATCAAAGCATTAGAAAATGAAACTAAAAGTGAAGATGCATTACAAATCTTATGCAATATATCAAAGAACAAACAAATCATTCAATATGATTTATTAAATAAGTTAATTGAAGATTTTGATCCTCATCGTGATCAATTGATTTTAATCGATATTTTTGAAAATGTTGCAAAGAATAATCAAACATTATCGCATGAACTTTTACGAAAATTAGAAATCGCTTTGAATCGACAAACAATTGAAGATAAAATTCTTCCAATATTCGTTTATTTGGCACAAAAAGGTGATAAATTATCTCAGAATATTATCCAAAAAATTTTGAATAAGATTTCATCGGAAAAAGATCTTATGTTAAAACAAGAACTTTTGAGTGCACTTGGATCATTAATTGAAACTCATTATACCGATATCAGTCAATATCAAAGCCAAATCCAAGAAATTTTAATCAAAGAACTCAATTCGGATAAAATTCATCTGCAAAAAATCTGCATTAACATTGTACGAATCTTATCTCGATTCGTAAAGATTAATTCCAATTTATTCAATGCAGTCCTAGCAATTGCTACTGATTTAAATTGTGATTCAACAATAAAAGATGAAATTTATTCATTATTTATATCGATGGAAAAGAATAATTCCGAATTGATACACAAATACAACGGTCAAATTCAACTAGCTAATTTAAATTATCGATCAAATAGTGATCTATTAAATCAACTAAGAACACATGTAAATCATGGAAATGATTTATTAGAACAAAATTACAATCAATTAAAAACTATCATTGATCAAGATATTGAATTGCAAGAAACAGCTTTAGAGATTTTAGATTCATCAAAATCGAAAAATCGAATAACTGATGATCTTATCGAAAGTCTTGTACTTTTATATGAAAGTACGAGCTTGAATAAAATCAAGAATTCCTGTTCAAAATTATTCGAAGATATCGATCGAAGTGGCAAATCTTTGAAAAGAAGAGCTGCTGAAATTGTTTTGGAAAAACAAAGAAATGATAAAGCTGCAGAAATCGAACGGCTATTCATTCAAACTAATCTTTATAAACAATTAAAAACACAATTTCAATTCAATGATCAACAAATCAACGAATTATTTCAAATTCTAAAAATCAAAGCGAATATTCTAGAAATCAAAATTGTCGACAAATTAATCGAAATATTCATCGAAATCGATCCGAATTATTACAATAATCCATCATTTGTTTATCTTATTGAACAAACTGTATACAATAACGAACTTGCCTTGACCTGTTACTGTCGAATCATTAAAGAGAAAAAATGCCAAAAAGCTGCCGAAGTTCTTGATCAATTAGTTCAACTCGAAAATGAAATATCACTCTTGCCTGTTCTTGTAGAATCAATTTATTATGCATTGAAAACATGTTATTTGTCAGAAAACTGCATTACATACTTAGAAAATCATCTCGATCATCCAAATCCATTAGTTCGAAATTTTTCATTCAAAGGTCTAAACTCAATTCGTAAGAATGCTCAATATAAACCATCTCAAGAATTTGAAAATTGGTGTCATTCGATAACAGAAAAATTTTCGACTGCTGGTGTACAAATTGATAAAGTTCCTTTGCATTTCGATTTATTAGAAACTATTGTTTCGTTGGAATTTATTGACTTTGATGTCTTTGGAAAATATGAACACAAATATTGGATAAGAGAATTGATCATATCCAATTTATTCGAACATTTCGAAGTAGAAAAGAAAGAAAAACATGATTTTTACACGAAGTGGCTTACCATCGAAGAGACTTTCATGTATCAAAAATCTGTGAAAATGTTAAGTTTAATCAATCAGAAAGTTGAACATTTGAAATCGATTACGGATGTTATTGATTTATTTATATACGTCTCTACGAGACCTTACGATGATGTGATGTTTATTTTGAACAATCATGAATTTCCTTACAAGACATTCAAACAAGATTGGTGTATGGAAATGATAAAACAACAATTCATAAACAAAAATATCGATGCAAATTATTTGGAACGACTTTGTATCAATATTTGTGCACTTTTCAATATGAAGTTCATTGAGAATCTTTTCAAATGTTTATCAGACATCGATAATTTACGACAACTAGAAGATGTTATTCGATTTTGTTCGAGAAAAAAGTTGACTTGAACGGTTTAGATTATCAAAATCTCAATATTAATCAATTGAAGAGTTTACTTGAAATCACATATTTATGTAAGAAAATAAAATCCAATAGTGAAAAAGGCAACTATCGAGGTGATTTAATCAGTAATTTCAATGCTTTAATGAAAAAGAAATGGACATTTGATCAACTTGATCAACTTGTTGACTCGTTTAATTCAAGTCATTCAAACCAACAAATTAAAAATTTCGTAAACATATTAAAACTTCTCAATCAATATAATTTATCATCTTCACAAGCTAAGAAGTGCAATCAAGTAATTCAAGAATCGAATGATTTTATAAATCTCTTAATGGGATTGAACAAATTAGTTATTGAAAATAATTTTCAATTGAAAGGCAAAGTCAAAAATTCAACAGAATTACTAACTGAATTAGAAGAAATCAATGCCAATAACCCAACTTTAGTCAATTATATAAGAAACGAATTACCCAACGAATTAGCAGAAATTAAACGAGAAGATTTGAAATTATCAATCGAATATTCTGATTTACCAATAGCTCAATGGGGAATTAGACAAATTAACCATTGGTCAGCAAAGGTTAAGTCATCCATTCAATCTTTTAGTAATGTAGAAGCAATTGCTGTGATAAAACAAGCTAATTTTCTATTTACTGGTTATCATTTGACAGATACACAAATCTTATGCAGTCTAATAGCACTACAAAGTGAATCGAATATCCGAGGTAAATTATTACAAGTTGCTACTGGCGAAGGCAAATCAACCATTGTATGCATATTAGCAATAATAAATGCATTGAAAAATAAGCAAGTTCATGTTATTACAAGTTCACCTGTTCTAGCAGAACGAGATAGTAATGAGAAGAAGAAATTATTCAAAATGTTTGACTTAAACTGTGCTGATAATAATGATAAAGCAGTTTATTTACATGGTCGAAAAGATTGTTATAAAGCCCATATTGTCTATGGTGAAATATCACGATTTCAATTCGATTCATTAAGACATCATTACAGTATGTTGGGTACACTTGGTGAAAACAAATGTGAAATAGCTATTGTTGATGAAGTTGATAGTATGCTCATTGATGATAGTTCAAAAATTGCACGTCTTTCATCCACAGCTGCTGGAATGGATTACTTTCAACTTGTTTATGTTTATCTCTGGCAAAAATTATTAACCATTAAAGAAAGATTTATTATGTTTAATAATACAATGTACATGATTTATGGAAAAGTTGGATTTGAAAATGGAAAAATCATTTTAGAATATTGCGATGATAATAATAATCTTATCAAAATACCTGATTTAGAAAGTCATGTTTCGAAAAATAATGATATTAGTGATATTGGAGAAGTCATTAACGGCGATTTAGATGAATATCTAAAAAAATCTTTAGACGATTATTTAACAAAGTTAGCCGAAGAGAAAAAAATCGAAATTCCAAAGAATTATCAACAATTCTAGGAAACACAAAAACCTAAATGGATTTTTAATGCAATTGAAGCATTAAACTATCAAGAAAATATTCATTATATCGTACAGGAAGGTCAAATCAAACCAGTTGATTATTTTAGTACTGGTATTGTACAAAGTTCAACGAACTGGAGTGATGGTTTACATCAATTTTTACAAATTAAACACAATTTGAAAATGACTTCAGAAACATTAACAACTAATTTTCTTTCGAACATTGGTTTTATCAAGAATTATTCCACTGTTTACGGTCTAACTGGTACACTCGGTTCAGAAAAGGCGAAAAAAGTTCTAAATCAAGTCTATAAAGTTGGTTTAATTAATATTCCATCATTACGTCAAAAGCAATACCTTGAATTAGAGCCGATCGTTGCTCGAGATGAAAACAAATGGGCTGAACAGATTTGTTCAACTGTGTTGATTGAAACGAAAAAAAATCGAGGTATTTTGATTATTTGTGAAAATATTGCTCATGCAAATCAACTTGGTGAACTATTAAAAGTTCAACATCGATCATCAGCTGTCAAATTGTATACAATGAATAATATGAATCAAGAGAAACATGTCGAAAAAATCTTACCAGGTGAAATTATCATTGCAACAAATCTTGCTGGACGAGGAACGGATATTCGTACAGATGAAATAGAAGAATTCGGTGGTTTACATGTTATTGTGACTTTCATGCCAAATAATCAACGTGTTGAAGATCAAGCTTTTGGTCGAACAGCTCGACAAGGTAAACGAGGCACAGGACAGATGATTTTAAATGCAATGAATCTAATCGATTATAAAAATATCAATACCAAAGAAGTTAAACAACAAAGGGATGAAATCGAATCAAAGAATCTTGATGAATTTCAACTGAATGAGTTGAAATTAATTGAAACCAAAGATAATTTATTTAAAAAATTTTCACAATTTCTAAATGAAGACATTCGTCGTGATATTCGACAGAATCAAGGAATCGTTCAAAAAACAAAACAACTATTCAAAACTGTCATGCCAACTGTTTATGAAACAAATATACTTGCAGCTGTTGAAGAACAATGGGCAATGTTTCTCAAACAAATCGATGATAACAAAATACAATTACATGAAGCTGAAAACGAGTGCAATAAATTGATTGAAAATTTAAGAAAAGATTATAAAGAAGGAACAATTATTAAAAATGCATATTATCATATAGTGATTGCGAATGATATTATTGTCAATCAATGGTCAATACGTGACTCTTCGAAAGCTAAAGAGGCTTTGATCCATTTTGAAAAAGCTACTGGATTAGATGATGGTGGATTTGGTGCAGCTCATTTTGGTGTTGCCTGGTGTTCACTTATCATTCAGGAGACCGACTATAAACAGAAAGCGCTGAAATCATTTAATAAATCATTGGAACTTTTATCCAATGAAATGGCTATGTTAAATGCTATGCAATTAATTTTAGAACAAAAACAACCAACGTTTACTGGTAGTGAACTTTACAAACAATTCATGACAAAAACAACTATCTTAGGCACGTATCTAAATAGTATCCAAAGTAATATTAGTGCTATTAAAAAATCATTACGACTTATTGATTTGATTGGCATTGAACAACAATCGAAGAATAATATTTTGGAAACAATTGAATATCATTATGAACTTGAAAGAAATACTAAACAAAAGTTGCCAATTAAACTAAATAATAACCAAATTTACACTTTAACATTCAATGATTTAACAACAAGAGAAGATAGTGGTACAATTGATCAAGCTTTAAAAACTATCGAGAGTTCATATGGAAAACATAAATTACCGTCATCATATAATGATATATGTATCACATTGAAACAAACAGACTTAGATCGAGTAAAAACTATATTCAATCAAAATAAAGAATATTTTGATCTATCAAAAGAATCAGCTATTGCTCAACTTAAAAGTGAACGAACCTTCTGCAATACTCTTCGTCTAACCAGTTCATATCAAGTTGACTTACATATTAAACAAATCGATAATAAAGTCGAAAAGTTGGAAAACAAACAAATGAATGAACTTATTGGAGAGATTGAAAAAAGAACTGATGATACGCTTCGATTTGATATTATAATTAAAGATGCAAATATCAATGAACTGAATAAATATTTCAAACGTAAATATAGTACTATTGGTAATCTTCAAGTTGATTTTGATCGTTTGGATTATGGAAGTGCAAATGAAAAACTTTCGTCGATTAAAGCTAACTCATTCAATATCGAAATGGTTTCGACAAAATCAATACTCTCGAAGATGATTAATACCAATGCATGGATAGAAAATGCAAAGGTTTGTCGTACTGAACAGAAACTCTATGAAAAAATCGATCGAGCCGAATTGTTAAGACGAATCAATGAACTTGAAAATGAGGATTCATTTTTTTATATTAAACTTGAATCTTTACAAATTAGCCAAATCAAAAACATTATAAATGAAAACAAAGAAATAACATTCGCTATTTCATTTATTGGCATTGATTTTTACAACAGTATCAAAGGACTTGATGGACAAGCCAATTTTTATTTTAATAAATTAGATCAATCAACATCAGAAATGGTCATCAAAGTTCTTCGTACAAATAATATCGAATTTTCTGTTACATTTCAAAATTTAGAACATGATCAAGTTGAGCATATTGTCAGTGAAGCAAATCTTGACCAAGAAAATATGCAAATAAATAAAGTTAAAAATATTACAGAATTATATACAAAAAGTTCGATGCCTATTGGTGAATTAAATGAATTTACTGCAAAAGGTATCGAATATATGCTGGAAATTAATGAAAAACGATTTATTCCTTGGTGGAGTGTCACTGCTGTAGCTGTATTGGGATCTCTTCAAATTTTAGTTGGTGGTATTCTTATTTGTACTGGATTTGGTGCTTCAGTTGGTATGGGCGTAATTACTGAAGGTTTAGCCGATATGTTTACTGCTTATCGAGCATTTAGTAATAGACAATTTAGTTGGAATGATTATTGCAAACAAAAAGCTGTTAGTTTGATTATTTCAGCTGTTTCGATGGGTTATTCGAAACTTAAAGATGCTGGAAAAGGTATCAAAAATTTAGCTCAAGGCGTGGGCACAGAAGCACTTGAACAAGCCGGAACACAATTTGCAACAAACGCAAAAACCGTAGGTCAAACAATGGCTCAAACAGGCAAAAATCTCAAAAGTCTTGCATTCAAATATACTGGTGTTAAAGCAGGCGAAGCTCTTGTTCGAGAAGGTCTCAATAGTGGTGTACAATATTTAGCAAGTTTTTCGTTCGATCTTATTCGACCTCAAATATGTGAATCAGTTCAATCAAAAGTTCGAGCGAAATTTGCTAAACCAGCTATGACATATTTACTTCGAAAGATGTATGCGTTAGATTTGCAAACGAAATCAAAAGCAT
>Ga0209960_1003590_pt1 | contig 13107 bp, 12 predicted proteins | sample ThiBiot_500_plan_2_FD_183947 | JGI IMG/M metagenome (GOLD analysis project Ga0209960, IMG submission 183947) | Wastewater bioreactor microbial communities from Cape Town, South Africa - Thiocy_expt_500_plan (SPAdes) | ecosystem: Engineered > Bioreactor > Thiocyanate-remediating >... | reverse complement strand
TCGTTCCATTGAGTTTTTTAAAAAAACAAATAAGAATCTTTTTCTTGTTCTCTCTTAGAATATCTTAGAAGACCTCTGGTTCCATTAGACTCTTCAATTAACTTAACAATTTGGACTTTCAATAATTATTAACTATAATTTACACAAACCTAAAAAAAATAAAAAATAAAAAAGAGATCAAGAACCAAAAAAAAAAAGCAAACAAAAAATAAAATACAAAAACAAAAAGAAAATTCAACCTTGTTCATACTCCTGTTCAATAAACTTGTATTTTATGTTCTGTTGTAAATTTATAATTTAATTAACAAACTAAGTTACTTGAAAATTTGAACAAACAAAAAACAAAAAATTTTGAAAAAAAAAAAAAAAAAAAAAAAAAAAAAAAAAATTTAAAAAAAAAAAAAAAAAAAAAAAAAAAAAAAAAAAAAAAAAAAAAAAAAAAAAAAAAAAATTTTGAAAAAAAAAAAAGTGATGTCGATGGAGTCAGTGTTTCTGATCTCCACTGCACTCAAACTCCTCTTGGTCCCAACTGCGTAATACATTCATTCATTCATTCATTCTTTTTTTAATTGTTTATGAAAAATTTAATGGATTGGTTGATTTTAAACTCTTTTTCAATAATAATAGCCATTCCACAGATTTTGAGGTTCATAGAAATTGGCTAGCAATCACTCACAACTTGAAGATCTCTCAGTGGTATTTCGAGGTTTTTTTTTTTTTTTTTTTAAAGAAATTTTAAAAAAATAAAGAAATCAAATAAAAAATCAATCATAATAATAACTTTATTAAATGTTTTCAAGGATACATCAGAATGGACTCTAGATTACCCACCCTTTTTTGCTTGGTTTGAATATGTCCTTTCATTATTTGCAAAATATTTTGATCCTAAACTTTTAATCTTGGAGAATTTGAATTATAAAAGCGAAAATACAATCTTATTTCAACACTTAACTGTTATTATTTCAGATTTGGTGTTATTCTATGCAGTAAACAAGTATTATCTTTTTTTTTTTTTTTTTTTTTAATCAAAATTGAAAAATTGACTATTTTTTTTTCAAATTTCTATAAAGGATTCTCAAGAGTCAAGCAAGTAAAGGGATGAAAATGATTTGTGGTGTTCTTTGTTTATTAAACCCTGGACTATTTATTGTTGATCGTAATAATTTAACTTCCAAAAAATTGATTTTTTTTTTTTAAAAAAAAAAAAGACAATTGAAAATTATGTTTAGATATTCATTTTCAGTACAATGGATTTCTTTTTGGAATTTTCTTGTTATCAATATCAGAATTACATTCAGTTGGATCTCTTTAATTTTTTTTGTTATTAGAACAGCAAACAATATTAATAATTTATATTTAATTAAGAGAAATACTTTGCTAGGAGGAATACTTTTTGCCATACTCTTAAATTTCAAACACATTTTTGCTTATTTAGGACCAGCATATTTTGTTTACTTATTGAGATCATATTGTTTTACAAGTTTTTTTTTTTTTTTTTTTTTTTTTTTGTCAATAATGTAAAATGCAATTATTTAATTTTTAGACGCCACTCAAAATCGACTCCGATTCAACATTTCTCATTTCTTGGCTTTGGGAATTTCAGTTGTCCTTGTTTTCCTTCTTTCTTTTGGCCCATTTGTATATCTGGGTCAATTAAAGCAAATAATTTCAAGACTCTTTCCTTTTAAAAGAGGTCTCTGTCACGCTTATTGGGCTCCAAATTTTTGGGCAGTCTATCTCTTTTTAGATCGTGTATTATATTACTGTACTTTTTTTTTTTTATCTTTCTCTCTTTTTCTTTTTTTCTTTGAGTCTTTATTCTAATTACAAATCAATTTCAATCACTTATGATAGTCCTTGGAAATGTTTGGCGAGTTGATCAACAAACTTTGTCTTCAAGTACTAGAGGTCTAGTTGGAGATACATCATTCATTATCCTTCCTGAAATTACTCCTTTACATTGCTTTTTACTCACAATCTTGACTCTAATTGTTTCTTTCCTTTTTTTTTTTTTTTTTTTTCTTTTTTTTTTTTTTTTTTTTGAAAAATTCAAAATTACAAATAGCCTTCTCTTATATTTGTTTGGAAAAAACCAACTTTTGAAAATTTTGTTAGTTCAATTATTATTTGCGCATACAGCTCATTTCTCTTTGGATGGCATGTTCATGAAAAAGCTATTTTAATTATTACTATTCCTTTTAGGTTTTTTTTTTTTTTTTTTTTTTTTTTTTTTCCTCAATGATTATATTTTTCCATCATTAAAGCTTTATTGCATTCGAGAATTTGAGTTTGGCTAGAGTTTATACACTGCTATCAATAGCTGGTTACTTTGCATTATTCCCATTACTCACAAACTTAAGAGGTTCATTTCATTAATTTTTATTTCAACAGCAAATAAAAATAAATTATCTCGATTTAGAAACTCCAACAAAAATTGTCTTTTTATTGCTATTTATATTTACAATTTCTATTTCTTCTCCTTTTCTGAATAAGTCAAGGTAATGATTTTTTATAAACAAAAAAATGAACAAAATAAAATAAAATAAAATATTAACATTCAGATCAATTTCTTGGCTTGAAAAGTTCTATTACATCGGATTTATTGGAGTTCAATTCTTCACTTCAATTTCCTCTTTCATTCCAATGTTTGCACCTTACCAATTCCTTCCACTTTTATTAACTTCAGTCTATTGTGCTACTGGAATCATATCCTCTTGGCTATCATTTTATTACTTACTCATTACACAACAAAAATTAGTTAAATAGATTCGAGATAAAATGTATCAAAATTTGTAGAAAATTAAAAAAAAAAAAAAAAATCATTGAAAAAAAAAAAAAAAAAAAGGAATTCAAAAAAACACAAATTTATTTTAATTAAACAAGAATACTACAAACAATTGGTTTAAATTAATTTACCAACAAGATAACGAACTAATAAACCTTTGGCAAAATCAGTGTGAATGTGATCTTCAGTTTCACCTTCAAAGACATCGGTGGCATCAGTTCCACAATATTTAATAATAATTTCTCTACCTCCTGGATGTAAATCTAAAAACTCATTGATATCGTAAACTTTCTTATTAATAGCAATCAAATAAGGGTTCTTCTTTTTATCAGCAACCATTTCAAGAGTATATCCTTTAAGATTTTGATCAAGTTTTTTTCCATGTTCAATTTTTTTGCTTTGAGCGGAAAGATGAGATTGTTTAACTTGAAGTTTAGCTTTGAGAATTTCATTTTTTGTAGTAAATTTAAGATCATAAGCGAGTCCGAGGTAGTATAATCCAACAATAATCCATTTTGTGGGGTCATAGTGGAACCATTTAATTCCATTTCTATAATCACGAGGGAATTCATGATGGAAGTTGTGGTAACCTTCACCGAGTGTAAGAAGGGCAGTGATAACAGAGTCGAAAGCGGTGTGATAGTCACTGTATGATTGATCTCCAAGGTAGTGAGCAAGGGAGTTAACGAAAAATGTACAATGATGAATAAAGAAGATACGAACGAGGGAAGCATAGAAATATCCACCTCTGAAATCTCCCCAACCGAAACCAGCGATTAAAGTAGGAATAACGATACCAGCAGTGATGGCGATAAGTGGATAGTATTTATGTTGCCACATGATCATAGGATCAGCCTCTAAGTCATCAATATTAGCTCTTCCAACTTCTTGAGGGTTTTGTTTGAACATCATCCAACCAAAGTGGGCATAAAAGAATCCTTTTCTAACATTATATGGGTCTTTTGTTGTATCAGTAAATTTATGATGAGCACGGTGATTACGACACCACCAACGAGCAGAACCTTGAAGGGCAGCAGCTCCAAAAATTAAAACAATAAGTCTAACTGGGGCAGTAGCACTCCATGATTTATGAGACCAAAGACGGTGATAACCACCAGTAATTCCAAATCCAAAAGCAAAGTAAGTAACAACTCCTAAAACTGCAGTTTTCCATTGTAATTCAGTTGTGAAGATGCCATAAACCATGAGAACTGGAATACCAAGTAAGATAACACAATGAAGCCTTTTTTATTTTATTATTTTATTATGTTTAGAATTCGAAAAAAAATGAAATGTTCGAAATTCTCAAAAAAAAAAGTGAAACAAAGATAATAATAAACAAAATAGAAAAGGTCAAAAAAGAAGGAAAAGAAAGAAAAAAAAATGAGCAATTTTTTGGAGAAAAAAAAAACTGGAATGTGAAAAATGTTTCAATTTCAAAATGAAGTCAAAGAAAATTGAATAGAATAGAATTACATTGAATTTGTATTGAATTCTTTAAAAAAAAAAAAAAAAAAAAAAAAAAAAAAAAAAAAAAAAAAAAAAATTTTTTTTAAAAAAAAAAAAAAAAAAAAAATAAAAAAAAAAAAAAAAAAAAAAAAAAAAAAAAAAAAAAAAATTTTTTTTAAAAAAAAAAAAAAAAAAAAAAAAAAAAAAACCAAGTTCTTTTAAAGAGTTTTCAAGCCAAAGCCCTTCTGTACCAGCTTCAACAAGAATACACATATTTTCTAAATCAATTTCCAAAATTCTATCCATTTTTTTCATATCTAAAGAAATTAACATTCTTGATTCATTTTCAGGACAAAGAACTGCTAATGAAACAGAAGTTCCACCACCAAAAGGAATGATACCAACATCATGTTTGTTTGCAAGTTTAATAATTTCTTCAACTTGTTGATGAGATCTTGGCCAAATAACATAATCAACATATCTTGAGAATTGAGAATTTCTAAGGGCATAAAGCTCTTCAAGTGTTTGTCCATGAGAGTGATCAAGTCGATCAGCAGCAGAAGATGAAACATATAAAACATTAGGTTGATCAATAGGAAAATCAGCAGGAGATGAAGTTCCAGATGAAAATGGGGATTCATATTTAGGTTGAGGAACAGAATTATTTTTTTGAGAATAAACTGTTGCCTTATTCGTTTCTGTTAAAGAAAAAATTGATGCCAATTCTTGAAGAAATTCATGATTTTGAATTGCGCTTGAAATTTTATCTTCAAGAACTTTTAAATCTTGAATAGGATCACAAGGTCTATTTTCATCAATTCCAACCACTCTTGAAGCCCAAGGGAGTAATGCAGGGAAAGATTCTCCACTGATTTGATATCTTTTTCCGCTCATAAAAACCTTTTTTGATTGATTGAATGATTTTGTTAATAATTATGATTATGGTTTAAAAAAATCAATATTAAAAAAAAAATCATCAATACAATTAAACAATTGAAATAAAATAAAAATTTTTTTTTTACTTGTTGAACTTGCTTTGAAAAGAAAAATCCTGAATCTTGATATCCCCATCCATTTCTCTTTGTCACAAAATCAACAGCTTTCTTTTTCTCAACAGCATGCCAATTAGTAAATCTCAACACATTTCCATCTCTAACACAACCTCTCTTCACCCATATCTCTTCTTTATCCTCACTCACTCTCTTCATAACCTCTCCAATAGCATCATCAACACCTAACACTCCACCAACACGCTTCCTTCTCCTCTGCCTCTCATACAAGACATACCAGCAACATGCAATCAATCCAAGACCTAATCCTACCATCTTTTTAATACTAGTATTATGATCTTATTGAGCTTTTGAGAAAGATTTAACTTATTCAAACAAATATTCAAAGGGTATTTGGATCAAAAGTCCCTGAAAATTTGAAAGAATAAAATTAATTGAAAAAAAAAAAAGACTTGTTCCCTTTTTATTAGAAATTAATTAGGTAAAAGGGAACAAGTTGAAATTTCAAAAAAAAAATTTTTTTTTTTTTTCGTTTTTGTTCTCATTTTTCAATAACATCAAAAGATGATGATGAAAAGATGTTAGTGAACAGTTCAAAAAAATACAATGGTATCATTTGTTTCATTGAATCACAGTTCAATGTTCTAGATTCATAAATAATAAACTGTAATAATAAGAATAATAAAACAGTTCCAAGTAACTTAGTTGTTTATTTATTACTTTGCTTTCATTTTCTTGGAAAAAAATAAAAACTTAGAAAAAAACATCTCCAATGCCCAATTTTTCAGAGAATCAACATCAAAACTTTTTGCCTGATTATTGATTCTTTTTTTTTTTAAAAAAAATAGAGTTCAATTATCATATTTCTAATAATTGTTTGATTCATTAGTAAGATTTCAAATATTCAAATATTCAGAACCAAATAACTCGAATTCAGGAATAAAGAAAAAAAGAAAAAAAAGCAATCGAAAGGAAATTAATTATAAAGAAATTGGGGAAAAAAAGTCAACAAGACGAACAAAACTGAATTTCTATTTATTTGAAACATATAATATATGTATTCTAATTTACTTTTTTCAATAGATATTATAGTCTTTTAAACCTTTGAAACAAGAGACAGAGGGAGGAGATGGGAGATCAATTGTTGAGAGGTTGTCTCAGTTCATTGCCTGAACAAAAGTCAAGAGCTGTGAGGATTTTTACAAGTTCAACATTTACTGGTAAACTTTATTATTAAATTCTATTTCCAATATGTTATTGAGAAAAAGTTTAAATTGTTGGGAATTTTTATTTCTCAGAAAAAAAAAATCAAACATAAATATATTAATATGAATACTTTTCTTTGGTTGATTCTTGTTTATTTATTTTTTATAATTCGTAATAATAGATTGATTGACTAATTGATTTGTAATAATGGATCTAGAAAAAAAAAAAAAAAAATCATAGATACTGCAGTTGAAAGAAATGCATTGATTGAAAGAGTTTATCCAAAATTGAAAGAATATTGTAGAAGTGAATATGGACTTGATTTTATGGTTGAATATTTATTTATTTTGAAAGCTAAAAAGAAATTTTCTGAAATCTAACAAAGAAATTATCATTATTAGGCTGTTGATATGAGATGGGGAGTAAGAGATGAATCAAGTGATAATCATATTACAACATCTTTGTGTATGTCTGAAATTAAGAATTGTCAGAGATTATCAATCGGTCCAACCTTTGTGGTATTTTTTCTTCATTTTATTTTGCTTTTTTCATTTAAATTTAATACTAATTTTAATTTTAATTTTAATTTTAATTTTAATTGAAATCAATAGTCCTTTTTATGTCAAAAATATGGATATAGACCTTTTCCACCAATTATTGTTACATCAGAACTTGATCTTATTAAAGAGGAACTTGTGAAAAATGGAAAATCTATTCAACTTTTTGAAGATTGGTTTGAAAGAGATGATAATTCAATTCCCCCAACTTATAACTTAAGAACTATTAGTTCAAAGTTATATCATTATCATGATAATGAAAATCTTGAACTTCAAAAAAGAGATCGAGATTCATGGTGGAAAATTTTTGAAGAGCTTCAATTATTACTTCGTTTAGGTTCATCTAAATGTTCTGAAAAGGGTACTATGACAAAAGAACAAACAAAAAAATATTTCATTTCAGGTTTCTTTTTTTTTCATTTTTATTTTATTTTATTTATTTTTTTTTTTCCTGATTTTCTGATCTTTTTTTTTTCTTTTTAAAAAAAAGTGACAAATGATGAAGTAAATAATGGATTAAATGAATATTCAAGAAAGGATACATGTTTATTATTTATCAGAGTTTTTGAAGATCTTAAGGATCATTTAAATGATAAAGAAGCAAAAAATTTTATTGATTTGAAACCAGATTCAACTCTTGATGAAGAAGCTTATAATCTCCTTCAAGATGAGATAAATGAAGCATCGAATACCCTTCCTTCAAATCATGTTTTCAAAACAACACTCAAATGGAATCCCAAAGGTGTTAATACTCAAGAAGTCTCAGAACATAAAGAATACATTGATTCATTTTGTGAAAAGTTTTACACTTCAATGATCACTCTTATTGATAAAGGAATGAGAGAAAAAAAAGCTCTTTCAATTCCAGATGATCCACTTTTAGAAGAAATTCTTCAACATTCACAATTTTGTGTATCCCATTGTAAATCATTTCATGGAAGAGAAGATGCTCTCACTGAAATTGGAAACTATATTCAAGAATGTTTTACTGAGAGACAAGAAGGTCAAGTTATTAGTCCTTTTGTGATTCATGGAGAATCGGGATGTGGAAAAACTTCTCTTGTTGCAAAAGCTATTTATGAGGCATCAAAGAAGTATACTTCAAATAATGTTATCACAATTGTGAGATTCTTAGGAACAACTCCCTCAAGTTCTGTTATCAAAAAGGTATTGACATTAGCTTGTGAACAACTTTGTCATATTTTTGGAATCTCAAAGTCAGACATTCCACAAGGAAAAATGGAACTCATTGATTTCTTTGGAGAATTATTGAAAAGAGCAAACAAAGAAAACCCTATTTTAATTTGTTTAGATTCTCTTGATCAACTCTCTAATGCCGAAGGTGCTCATAAAATGACTTGGCTCCCAAAAACTCTTCCACCTTATGTTGCATTTATTGTTTCAACCCTTCCGAATGAATTTAATTGTTTAGCTACACTCAAATCTTATCTTCCAAAAACGAGCAAATTTTGTCAAATCTCTCCTCTTCCCCTCTCAGTTGGATGGGATATTATGAATTATTGGTTGAAATCATCTTCAAGAACTTTAACTCCTATCCAAAAAGAAAAAGTTCAAGAAGCTCTTCAAGGTTGTTCCCTTCCACTTTATGTCAAACTTGTTTTCAATGAAGTGAAGAAATGGAAATCTTCAACTCCTGATTATTTGTTGGTTCTTCCTCCAACAATTAAAGGATTAATTCACTCACTATTTCAACGTTTAGAAAGAGAATATGGAAAAATTTTAATTTCACATGCTCTTGGATTCATCACATTATCAACTGGAATTACTGAGAGTGAGTTAGATGATCTCTTATCAATTGATGATGATGTTTTACAAGATGTTTTCCAATATTGGCTTCCTCCAACACGTCGTATTCCTCCAATTCTTTGGACTCGAATTCGAAATGAGTTAGGAGAATATTTAGTTGAACGAGATGCAGATAATAGTCTCGTAATCTATTGGTATCATCGTCAGTTCATTGAAGTAGTGAGAGAAAGGTACCTTTGCAAACAACATTTTGGAGTTGAAGCTGGTACTTCAGAATTTTCATTGTTTGGAGAACTTAGTAAAGACTTTCAAAATGAATTCTGTAAACAACTTCATAGTTTATGTGCAGATTATTACTTAGGTCTTTGGAATGGAAGAGAAAAACCTTTTATTTTTAGTGAGAAACAAATGAAGACATTTGGAGTTTCACAACCAAAACAACAAGCAGATAGAAAAGTTCCAGGACAACCTTTCTTATTTAATTCATGGGATGATGCTAAGATTCATTTTAATCATCGAACTCTCTCAAAACTCTCTTTACATTTGATCATGTCTGAACGAATTGAAGAACTTAAAAAACATGCACTTTGTAATTATGAATTTCTTTTAGCAAAACTTTGTGCTCAAGATATTAGCAAATTACATTCTGATTTCAATACCGCAACTCATGTGATCAACGATTTGGAACTTCGACTTGTTCAAGATACTTTTCGACTTTCATCTTTAACAATTTATGAAAATCCAAAATCAACTCTTGCTCCAGAAATAATTGGTAGACTTCTTGGTTTAGCTACTCGTCATCCTGAATTCACTCATTTACGAAAGTTAGTTGAAGATGCAATGAAAGCTGGAGAAGAATTTAATGTCTTACTTCCAACTCACCCATGTTTTTCAGTCCCAGGAGGAATGTTACAATCAAGTTTAGAAATTTCTGGGCAAAGTATTGCCATCTCTCCAAATGGTCTCTATGTTGCATCAAGTAATTTTGGAGGAGTAAAAATTTGGGATCTTGAAATTGGAATCTTATTACATCAAATTAAATCAACACCTCCAATTCCTAAACTTTTAATTTCTCCAAATTCAAAACTCCTTCTTTTTTATTCCCATGGAAGTCGAAATATAAAGATCTGGAAATTAGATACTGCAGAATTAGTTCAATCATTCAATACTTTTTCAAGTCAATATTCTGAAAATCAAACAATTCAATTTACAGTTGATGATCAATTTCTTGTTGTAGCAGGCGAATATGATGGACAAAGTAATGTTGTTATTGTCATGAAGATTGAAACTGGGGAATTGGTTCATAAATTCCAAAATGAAAGTGAAATTAGAGATTTAAATGTTAGTCAAGATTCAAAATCAACTCAACTTGTTACATCTTGTACTTCTTCAATTATATCTGGTTGGAAAATTGAAGATGGAAGTCAAGCATTTAAAATTGAACACCAAAAGGAAAATGAAGTTTTTACAAAGTTTGTAATGACTTCTAATGGTTCAAAAATTATTACATCAAAAAGAAATTATGAAACATCAATTTATTCAATCTTGATTTTTGATACTTCAACACAACAATTATTGGCAACAATAGCTGAGGAGAATTTTATTGGACAACCAACTTCAATGGTCCTTTCTTCAAATAATGAACTTCTTTGTTTTGGTGATAAACTTGGAAAAGTTAAAGTTGTTGAAATCAATCAAGGAACAATTAGACATCATTTTCATACTGGTTCCGATGGAAACCAAGAAACAATTGTTAGCTTTATTGATGATCAAAGTTTTGCTTTTGCTTCCCAATATCAAACTCATCCAAGTATTCACCTCTTGACCAATGGAAAGCTTGTAACAAAACTTCCTTCATGTGTGTATAATATCATTCCAGTTATTGTGAATGGAAAGCCATTAATTATAACTCGAGGAGAGAGAAATGCTGTTCAGACTTGGAACCTTGAAAATATTTCACTTCTTAATGATAATCAAGGTCTTTATAATATTTCATTTTAATTTTAATTATTTATTTTATTTCAGATTTCAGATTGTATTTTATTTTCTTTATTTATTTATTTTTCCAATGAAAAAAAAAAACAAAAAACTTTATGTATTTATAAATTTCATAATCATTTATATTTATATTTATATTAGGCAATGATAAAGATGGATTCCAACATCACCATCCAGATGGAGTTACAACTCTTTCCCTCTTTAATAATGCTACACAATTAATTTCAGCTGATCCACAAGAAATTAACTTTTGGAACATTTCTGATGGAAAATTACTCAAAACACTTTTAAGCCCAACAAACTCAACAACCTTTATTGTCTCTCCAAATAACAAAATTGGAATAGGATATTCTACATGGAATCAATTAATTGAAGTTTGGAATCTTGAAACCTTGACTTTTGAAAAACAAATTGATCTTGATTTTAAACCAAAATCTGTCTGTATCTCATCAGATTCTGCTCTTATAACCTTTTTTATTGACGACAAACCAGCTGAAGTTTATCAACTAGATGAATGGAAAAAAGTTAGAGAGTTTGAAATCATCACTTCAAATTTGTTTTATCAAACAAATGACTTTTTACTTTTACCTTCCAAAGACGAGAGTGGAACCTATTATTCTTTTAATCCATTAACTGGAGATTCTCTAAAATTTGAGAAACATTCAAAAAGTATCTCATTTATTGCTTCATCAAAGGATCAAAGCTATGTTCTTTCCTCAAGTGCTGATGGTTCTTTAATTTATTGGGATTTATCTGATGCTCTTCATCCTTCTCCAACCATTTTAGAAACAGGAGAAGAGATCACTTATATTACTTTTAATAGTCAACAAACTTTATTTGCTACTCTTAGCTCTTCTTATATATCAGTCTGGGATTCAAAATCAAAAACTAAATTGCATCAAATTCATACAAAACATTCTCAAACTAGAACAGTTACTTTTTCAACAGATTCCCAATACATTTTTGGAAATGCTTGGGATAACTATGTTTACATTTACAGCCTTCAAGAGAAAAATTACATCGGACAACTTAATCTTCATGCTGGAATCATTCGTTTATTTTGTTATAATAATCAAGTCTTTGTATCTTTATCAAATGGTCAAGTCATGAAGTTGAAATATTCTCATTAACAAAAAATTTTAAATAAGATGAAAAAAAAAAAAATGATTTATTTGATTCTTCTTTTATTTAACAAATTAATTTCACAATAATTGAATTATTTGGCCATTTGACGAAGTACTTTTGACATTTCTGGTCCAGTAGCTTCAACCATTCCAGTAAAAGAGGATTTTGGATTTTGAAGAAGTACAGAAGGTGCATCGAATTCAACAATCTTACCTCTATCTAAAACCATTACTCTATCAGAATCCTAGATGATGAAGAAGAAGAAAGAAAATTGTTTGAAATAAAAAAAAAAAAAAAAAAAAAAAAAAAAAAAAAAAAAAAACAAATAAACACAAAATAATGTTTGTTGAAAAATAAATAAATAAATAAATATAAATAAAGTGAATGAAATTTACCAGTTAATTTGTTTTACATAACCAGAGACATCGACTCTACGGAAACCTTTTCCTGGGATGTATTTAATTTCTTTGTCTTTGGTCTTTTCCTTTTGTTGTTGTCCTTTTTGTGGTGTTGGGACAACTGAAGCGTGAGAAAGTTCAAAGTTGGGAGGCATTTCTTTCTTCTTGTTTTAAAAAGAATGGTAACTTTTTTTCAATAAAGCAAAAGCGAATAATAGGTGGGTATGAGAATAAGTTTAAAATATAAAAATATAAAAATATAAAATGAGAAAATGAGAAAATGAGAAATGAATTGGGGTTTAAATATTTTTTATGCAAGTGAGTAATAGGCCCCGTGACTAAATCTGGGGTTTTTGGGTTATTTTTTTTTTAATTCTTTCTTCTTTTGGAATTTGCTTTTTGAAAAAAAAAAATCAAAAAATCAAAAAAAGAGGTGGCGTATTTATACTTTTTTCTGGTGGAGAAAAGGAAAAGGAGTTTGATTGGACCAATACCCACGTGCATTTTCTCACAGACACTTGATACCAAAAAAAGTATCAAGTGTCTGACCCTTGAGTGGGGTTTCTTGGTGCTCGTGACGCCTCCCATTGGCCCATGCCTATTCTTATCCTTCGAAGGTTGGGGTTTTTTCATTAACTCTAATTATTATTATCATTATTATGATTATTATCTCCCATCAACTTTTATTACTGTAATGCATCAGCATTATCTCTCTCTATCAACTGAAGGTCAAGAAAAGTCCAACTCCAAAGATTGATGAAAAAAAAAAAAATGGTGAACAAAAGTTTGGGAACGATTTTTTTTTTTTTTTT
>Ga0209960_1003588_pt1 | contig 13117 bp, 14 predicted proteins | sample ThiBiot_500_plan_2_FD_183947 | JGI IMG/M metagenome (GOLD analysis project Ga0209960, IMG submission 183947) | Wastewater bioreactor microbial communities from Cape Town, South Africa - Thiocy_expt_500_plan (SPAdes) | ecosystem: Engineered > Bioreactor > Thiocyanate-remediating >... | reverse complement strand
ATAATTTTTGTTCTCATAAAAAAATAGATATTAATGAATGCTCAGGATCAAATAATTGTGCAACAGGAGGAATATCAACTTGCACAAATACAGCTGGTACTTACACTTGTGCTTGTAATCCTGGATATTCTGGAACTGGTTTCACTTGTACTGGTAATTATTATTCTACTTGTTTGTCAACCAAATTAAATGAGAATAAAAAAATGATAACTCATAAAAAAAAAATAGATATTGATGAATGCACTTTGGGAACTCATAGTTGTCATGCTCAAGCAACATGTACAAATACAATCGGAAGTTATAGTTGTACTTGTAAAGCTGGTTACTCTGGAAATGGTTTAAATTGTGCTGGTATTCTTTTTTTTTTTTTTGTCAAAAAAAATTTCCTGAATTGATTTTTTTAAAAAATAGATATTGACGAGTGCTTAACAAATAATGGAGATGTCATGCTCAAGCAACATGTACAAACACTCCAGGAAGTCGCACTTGCACTTGTAAAACTGGATACTCCGGAGATGGAATTACTTGTAATGGTAATGATGAAATTTGATTAAAAAAAAAAAAAAATCTATTTTCCTAATGACAACGTTCATTTACTTCTTTTGAAACTAGATATTGATGAATGCTCAGGATCAAATAATTGTGCAACAGGAGGAACCTCAACATGTACAAATACAGCTGGTAGTTACACTTGTGCTTGTAACACAGGATATTCTGGAAATGGTGTTACTTGTTCTGGTAATGTTTGAATTCAAGCTTTGATTTTCCATTCCCCCTCTTTTACTTTCCTTATCTTATATTATTCTTTCGAACTACAATTAGATAATGATGAATGTTTGGGACAAGGAAGTGGAAATAATTGTCATGCTCAAGCAACATGCACAAATACAATTGGAAGCTTTGCATGTGCTTGCAAAGATGGATATGATGGAAGTGGCGTTAACTGCACAGGTTAAATTTTGATAACTTATTTTTTTTTAAAAAAAAACAAGCCCTTTTTCATAAATTCTTACTTTTTAATGATCATAATAGATATTGATGAATGTACTCTTGGAACCCATGGATGCTCAGTAAATGCAATTTGTGAGAATTCCATTGGTAGTTATACTTGTACTTGTAAATCTGGATATGAAGGAACTGGTGATTCTTGCAATGGTTGGTTTTTTAATATTTCATTTAGCCTTAAAGAAAATTTCAGAATCCAGAAAGAAAGAAAAAAACCAATGATATAATACGAATTAGATGTAAATGAATGTTTGGGTCAAGGAGGAGGACATCATTGTTCGCCAAATGCTATCTGTACAAATACAGCAGCAAGTTATACCTGTGGTTGTAAACCAGGTTTCAGTGGAGATGGCTTCACTTGCACAAGTAAGATTACTTTTTTTAAAATTTTATCATGAGAGCCTCATCAAATTTCATCAATTTATAGATAATAATGAATGTTTAACAAACAATGGAGGTTGTCATGCTGAAGCAACGTGTACAGATACTGAAGGAAGTTTTATTTGTACTTGTAATTTAGGATATTCTGGAAATGGTGTTAGTTGTTTTGGTATATTTTCTTTCTTTTTTTTTTAATGAAAAAAAATTTTTTAATCACATGAGTACAAAAAAAAAAAAAGATATTAATGAATGTTCTTTGGGGACCTATACTTGTCATTCACAAGCAACATGTTCAAATACAATTGGAAGCTATGATTGTGATTGTAATCCAGGTTATACTGGAGATGGAAAAGTTTGTGATGGTCATTTTTTCTTTCTTCCTACTTTTGGGATTAATTTTAAATCAAACACAATATTTTTTATAAAAAAAAAAAATAATAGATATTGATGAATGCTCAGGATCAAATAATTGTGCAATCGGGACATCAACATGTACAAACACACCAGGAGGCTATACTTGTGCTTGTAATCCTGGATATTCTGGAAATGGAGCTATTTGTTATGGTAATTCTTATTTTCAATTCATTTATTCATTTTTTTATTTTTTCTCAAAATAAAACTCATTTTCGAACTCTTTTTTTTTTGAAAAAAAATCACAAATAGATGTGAATGAATGTACGGGATCAAATAGCTGTAATGCAAATGCAATGTGTACAAATAATGTTGGAAGTTACACCTGTGATTGTAACCCTGGATATTCTGGAGATGGTTTTACTTGTGATGGTAAGTCTCTATTTCCTTTTCCTTCTTTTTTAATTTTTAGTTTAATGAAACAAGAATCCGAATTTTTGAAAACAAAAAATCTAATACAGACAAGAATGAATGTGAAACAAACAATGGAGGATGTAATGCTCAAGCAACATGTACGAACACTATCGGAAGCTTTACTTGTGCTTGTAATCCTGGCTATTCTGGAAATGGTGTTGCTTGTAATGGTGGGAATTCTTCATAATTTATTATTTACGATTTTTTTTTTCCCTTGAAATAACTCATTTTCTTTCCTTTTTTTGTTTTTTTTTTAAAAAAAAAAAAAAACAAACAAATTAGATTTGAATGAATGTGCTGGACAAGGAAGCGGAAATAATTGTTCAGCAAATGCATTCTGTACCAATCTTGCAGGAGGCTTTAGTTGCAATTGTATTAGTGGATATTCTGGAAATGGTGTTACTTGTGTTGGTACCCTTTTTTTCTTTTTCTTTTTCTTTTTCTTTTCTTTCCTTTCTCGTTATTTAAATTGTTCAATTAATTAATTAGATATTGATGAATGTTCAACAAATGGTGACGATTGTGCATCAGGAATTGCAACATGTACAAATACTCCCGGAAGCTGGACTTGTGCTTGTAATTTAGGATATTCTGGAAATGGTGTTACTTGTGTTGGTAAATTTTCTTTTATTTATTTATTTGTTGATCTGTGTAAAAAAAAAATAACAAAAAATAAATAACAAAAAAAAAAAAAAGATAACAACGAATGTGCTTTGGGAACTCATGATTGTGATACACAAGCAACATGTTTAAATACTCAAGGAAGTTATACTTGTACTTGTAAATCAGGTTATTCGGGAAGTGGTCAAGAGTGTACCGGTAATTTTTCTATTCTTTTTTTCTTTTCTTCTATTTGCAAAAAAACCAAACAAAAAAAACTTCCAATTAGAAATTGATGAGTGTGCTGAAAAAAAAGATAATTGTCATGATCAAGCAACATGCACCAACACAATTGGAAGCTTTACATGCGCTTGTAATTCAGGGTATACAGGAAATGGTGTTAACTGTGATGGTAATTTTTTCTTTGTTATTTATTATCTTCTGATGATTTAATTAGAAAAAATAAAAAATAAAATAAAATCATAATGTAGATATCAATGAATGTTCATTTGCTAATGACTGTCATGCTCAAGCAACATGTACAAATACAGCAGGTAGTTATAATTGTACTTGTAATTCAGGCTTTCAAGGGGATGGGAAATCATCTTGTTCTGGTTATTTTTCTTTTTCCTTTCTTTTTCTTTTTCTTTTTTGAACATTTTCTTTTTCTAAATTTTTCCAATAACTAGATATTGACGAATGTTCAACAAACAATGGAGGATGTCATACAAATGCAATTTGTACAAACAGTTTTGGAAGTTTTACTTGTGCTTGCAAAGCTGGGTATTCTGGAAATGGTGTCATTTGTACTGGTAATTACAATTTTTGCTTTATTTATTAGTTTATTAGTTTATTAGTTTTAAGTTTCTTTCCCTGCCAATCAAAAAAAAACTAATAACATTTGTGTAATAGATAACAATGAATGTTTGGGACAAGGAAGTGGAAATAATTGCCATGCTCAAGCTACCTGTACAAATATAGATGGAGGATTTACTTGTGCTTGTAATGGTGGGTATGATGGAAGTGGCGTTGTTTGTACAGGTTAAACTTTACTCCTTTTAAATTCTTTACTTTTCATTTTATTTTCAAATTCATTGAAAGCTAAAAAAAAGAAAAAAAAAAAAAATCAATTTCAATTTTTTTTTTCTTCTTCTTTCTTTTTCAAATCAATAAAGATAAGGACGAATGTGCTTTGGGAACCCACAATTGTGATAAAAATGCAACTTGCACAAATACACCTGGAAGTTTTAGTTGTGCTTGTAAAAATGGATTTTATGGAAGTGGTTCTGAGTGTTCTGGTATTTCATTTTTTTTTTTTTTTCCTTGTTTTCTTTAAAGTATCGATGATTGTTAGATTTTGATGAATGTTCGGGACAAGGAAATGGAAATAATTGTCATTCTCAAGCAACATGTACAAATACAATTGGAAGCTTTACTTGTGCTTGCAAAGGTGGTTATTCTGGAAATGGGGTTACTTGCACAGGTTCTTTAATTAATTCAATTTTTTTTTTTTTCATGATTTATTTTGTGATTCTAAAACTAAAATCCAAAAAAAAAAAAAGATGACAATGAATGTACCTCAAATACTCATAATTGTCATACCCAAGCAAATTGTGCAAATACTCCTGGAAGCTTTACTTGTACTTGTAAATCAGGTTTTTATGGAAATGGTGTTTCTTGTGATGGTAATTTTTCTTTAGTTTTTCTTTAGTTTTATTTCTTCCATCCCAACATCAAAAAAAAAAACCAAATCCAAAGATTATAATGAATGTCTTGGAGAAAATGGAGGATATTCATGTATCACAACTGCATCATGTTCAAATACACTAGGAGGTTATTCATGTATTTGTAATTCTGGTTTTCAAGGAAATGGTTCTGTTTGTATTGGTACTTTTTATTTTTTTCTTTTATTTTTTTATTAAAAAAAAATCTCATATCATAAAAATCAATAAAAATCAAAGATTTCAATGAATGTGAAGGAGAGAATGGAGGAGATAATTGTCATGCACATGCAACATGTACAAATATTCCTGGTAGTTATTCATGTGCTTGTATTCTTGGTTATTTTGGTTCCGGTTCTCTTTGTACCTGTAATCTTTTTTTCTTTTTCTTTTTTCTTTTTTCTTTTTTTTTAAAAAATAAAAGAATAATCATCAAAAATTAAAAATAGTGACAGCAATTCCAACTATTTCAGAAACAACATCCAATTCACTTTCAATTTCATGGGCTCCAAGTTCAGGTGCAACTGGTTATCAAGTTGCCATTGTAGACTCGGATGGAAATTTGGTTTTTTTTTTTTTTTTTTTTTTTTTTTTTTTTTTTTTTTTTTGATGCTGATGCTGATGCTGATGCTTCAAAACCTAACAAATGAAATAATCATTTTTTTTTTTTAAAAAAAAAAAAAGACATCAATTGAAACACTTGGATCATCAATTAGAAGTTACACATTTACAACTTTAACATCAGATACTCAATATAAATTAAGATTATTCACTCTCAGTTCTTCAAATCCTTCTTCTGATTTTAGAGATATCACTGCAACCACTTATCCTTCTCGTACCATTTTTTTTTTTTTTGTTAACCACTTCTTCATGTTTATAATTAATAATTGTCACTATTTTCATTTATAAAATACCAATAGCTGTGAAAGAACTTAATATTGAGCAAGTGACTTCTAATTCCATCACATTATTAATGTTGCCAAGTTCAGGTGCAACCAGTTATACTGCAAGACTTTTTGATCAAACGTACCATTTTTGTTTCTTGAATTTATTATTTCTTATTTATTATTTGATTTATCATCTTATTTTCTCGATTTAGAAACAATTTGTTGTCAAGAACCCTCACAATCTCTCAAGTTGTTAATGGAACTGAAATTAAATTGAGAGCAACAATTTCATCCCTTGATCCAAACCAAAATTATTTTGTTCGAATTTTTGCAAATCCTGAACCTGTTGGTGTTCTCTTCAATTTTACAACCTTCCCTGCAGGTACTTTTTTATTACTTACTTTTTAAAACTCTTTTTTTTCAAAAAAAAAAAAAATCAAAGCACCTTTGTTTATTCAATCAACAAGACTTACTCCAACATCTATTGCATTAAACTGGCAAATGAGTGATGGAGCAACTCGATATAGACTTACTCAAGCTTATTCTAATGGAACTTTAATTCATACAACTGATTTAGGAAATGTCAATCAATCAAATGTTGATAACCTTGAGAAATCCGTTCAATATCTTTTCACAGTTTATTCTGGAAATGCAAATGGTTTAGATTTGAGTGAAGGAAGAAACATGAGAATTTCAACTGACCGTATTTTCTTTTTTTTTCTTTTTTTCTTTTACTTTTTTTATTTAAAAAAAACTGAAATTTAACAATTTTTTCACTGACTCAAATTAGAGGTTCAGTGTCTTTCAGTTACTGAAGGAAATGCATATTGGCCACCAACAACTTCTGGTGAAAGAATTGGTCTGATTTTTTTTTTTGATTTTTTTTTCTAAAGATTTGATTTTCATATTTTATCTTATTTTTCTTGTTATTAGGTGGATATTGTGAAGAAGGGTTTGGAGGTTCACCTTTCCGATTTTGTAATGATAGTCAAGGACAAAATGGGGTATTTGGAGAAATATCACCATCTTGCATTCAAAGTTTTCTTCTTTCTTCTTCTTGCTTTCTTCCAAAAAAAATAAAATAAAAAAATAAAATACAAAATAAATAAATAAATAAATAAATAAAATGTAGTCCCTGAACCAATTTCAGAGATTAAAGTTGTTGTAAAATCAGATTCTGCAATTATATCATGGGAAATACCAGCGAGGGCAACTCACTATCGCGTTTATCTTGTTATTGAAGGAGTTTTAAATCCAATTAATGATGGTGCTGGATTAGATGTCACAACCAATGAAGTCACAATTTATAGTGTATTCTTTTCTTTCTACATTTTCTTTTTCTTTCAAACCACATTAAAATAAAAAAAATAAAGTTAAGGGAATGGACAAATTATACAATTCTTATCTATTCAGAAAATTTGGGAGGTTCTGAAAAGACTGGAAAAACAAAGACTTTTCAAACTCCAATTTCTCGTACTATTTTTTCTTCTATTTTTGTTTTCTTCTATTTAATTTATTTGAAAAAAAAAAAAAAAAAAAAAAAAAAAAAAAAAAAAAAAAAAAAACAGCCCCAACAAATGTTGTAACCGAAATCGGCTTAACATGGGTTTATTTATCATGGGAAAGTTCTCCTTTAGCCACAAGTTATTCTATTGTTTTAATAACTGAGTAATTTTTATTTTCGAATTACTTTTTTTTTTTTTTATCTTAAAGACCCTTGAAATTAGGAATAAACGAAGTGAAATGGAACTTTCAACCCAAGAAGATCTTAACAAAAATGTCACATCACTTCAGCCTTCAACGAAGTTTATTTTTTTCAAAAAATAAAAAATAAAAAATAAAAAACAATTACATTCTCATTACTAATGAATTTAATTCAGGTATATAATAACAGTTTATGCCGTAAAAAATGGGATTAAAGAACCTTTTGGATTATCTGTTTATATCACGACTCTTTCTTGTATATTTTCTCATTTTTTTGAACATTTATTCTTCAAAAAAAAAAAAAAATCAATAAATAATTTCATAGTGAACGAGCAAGTCGAACAAACACCTCCAAACGGTTCTCTCTTTTTTTTTTTTACCCCGATTCAAAAGAAAGAAACCAAGGTATTAAAATAACAATTAATAATAGATCCTGCTGGAATGATTGTTGGAATAATTTTTGGAATAGTGATTTTAGTCATTGCCATAATTGGAGGAGTGGTATTATATAGGAGATATAAAAATATGAATAACGTAAATGGGAAGGGGATTGAACTTGAAGAAAAGAAAGCTAGTGCTCTAAATTTTTGTATTTTTTTCATTTTTTTTCTTTTTTTGTATAAAAATTAATCCTGATAAATAATAGTTGGCATCCTAAACGATATTTCAGGGAAGGAAACAAAATCTCAAAGTCCTCAACATAAAATTGGTGTCTACCCAGGAGCAAGAAGGAAATCTGAATCCACTTTACTAAATACCACTCTTGGTTTTTTTTTTTTCCTTCATCTATTAAAATTAAAATAGGAAGCAAAACAATAAATGAATAAAATAAAAAAATAGAAATTGCAATTCCAGGGTTTTTACTTCTAAATTTTGAAACTCAAATCCGAAAAGAAGGGAAAGTAGGATCAGGAGGATCAGGATGTGTATTTTCTGGAATACTTCTTGATTCACTCCTCATTTCACAACACCAAACTGACAAAATTGTATTAAAACAAGTTTCAAGGGTAAAAAATTTATCTGATGTTGAAAATAAGGAAGTGTTTTTACAAGAAGTTTCATTGATGTGGTTTGTTTTTATTTTATTTTATTTATTTATTTTTGTGAACAATAAAAAAAAAATTGAACAATTAAAAAATAGGTCATGCTCCTTCAATCCCAATGTAATTAAATTGATAGGATATGTCCTTGAACCAGACTATTACATTATTACAAAACGATATCAGCTTGATTTATTCCATTTTATTCATCATCCCACTGAAGAATTACATCCATTACTTGCTCTGAAACTTGCCAAGTTTTTTTTTTTTTTTTTTGAAGTAATTCTACCAATTAAATCATAAAACTTCAACAGTGATATTGCATCAGGGATGGCATCAATTCAAGAACTTGGAATTATTCATAATGATTTAAAAAGTGCCAATGTCCTATTAGAACAAGTAGAGATTTCACCAAGACAATTCATTTTGAGAGGTTTCTTTATTTTTCTTTCCTTTATTTTATGTTTGAAAAATTATAAATTCATTATAACAACAATAATAAAGGGGTTATATGTGATTTTGGATTAGCAAGAATATCAAGTGCTTCATCCGTTGCAGTAAGAGATCATAAGGTTCGTGAGCGAGTTGGTATTTCACCAGGATATGCAGCACCTGAAATGTTTTCTAAAGTGAGGGAAATAACTCAATTGGAGGTACTTTTCTTCTTGTTTTGTTCTCTCATTGATTTCTTTTTTTGAGTTTTTTTTTTAAAAAAAAAACAAAAATGTGATTGTTCTTATTAGAATGATTGGAAATCAGATGTGTATTCATTTGGAATTATTATTTGGGAGATGTTGACGAGGCAAATCATTTGGGAGGGAGTACCAAATGATGAAATTGAATTCAATGTTCGAAGTGGTCATAGAGTTAGTTTTTTTCTATCTTTTTTTCTTTTTTTGGTTGATCTTTATTAACCAAAAATATAGCCACCAATCCCTGAAACCCAAGATAATCCAGCAGCTATTTTGTTAGTTGAGCTAATGCAGCAATGTTGGAATGGAGAACCCTCACAAAGACCCTTTTTCAAAGATATTACAACGACATTGATTATTTTATTAGAGAATTAGAATTAGAATTCGATATCTAAAGCAGTATCAAAAAATTGAGGATCTGTGATTCTTAATTTGGTATTCCTTTTCTTATCATAGTGTATTAATCAACTTGTAAATAAAAATCAAAAATTGATTCAAACAACTTTTTAAACAGAAAAATAATAATCTCTTTAGTTTTTCAATGATCTACATCAAAAAATCTTTGAAAAAATCAATCAAAACCTTCTAAAATTGCTGGGAAAAAAAAAATGAAAAAAAAAAAAACTTCAAAAAAAACAGTTTCAATCCTTAATAGATCATAGTCAAAAATGATTTTCTTTGAAACTATTGAATGATGAGAATTTAATCAACTTGAATTGGGAAAGTGAAAAAGAACATGAAGGAAAAAAAGAAAAAGAGGACTACAATTATTGAATTATTGGAATCATTTGAAACTAATCCAAAGATCTATTACAATTCTTGATTCACTTTTATGTCTGTGTATATTCTCAATTAATTGAAACTTTAAAAATGGTTTTGGGGGAGATCAGAATTGCGGTTAAAAACAAGTGAAACAAGGAGTAACATTTGACGTCAAAAAAAAGCCAAAAAAAAGCCAAAAAAAAAAAAAAAAAAATTTTTTTTCACAAAATCCTCAATAAATCCCAAACTTATCATCAACATTACATTACATTACATTACATTAAATCAATATCATCCCAATTCTTTCCTTCTATTCCAACAACAACCTCTTCTTCCTTCTTCCTTCTTCTTCATATTCAAAAAAAAAAAAATAAAAATTAATTTTCAAAATGGTAGTTTAATAACAAACTTTAACAATTTTCAAAGATATTTTATAAGTCTTTTTAATTAATCCATGGTTCACTTTAACATATAATAATTTATCTTTTTGATCAAAACTGTTTCTTTCTTTTATAAATACATAGTCTTTGAATTTTATCATTGTTCTATTAGTTTATTGTATTTTATTTTTTGTTATTTCTTTCTTACTTTGTGCACATATATTTATATATATTATACAATGGCTTATGGAGATAAAATTCCCTTTGGAGGCTTATTCTATGATAGGAAGCAGCTTTCTCTTCTTGACAGACTTATTGGTACTTATTATTCTTCTTAATTTTTCTTTTATTTTAAATTCTATAATAATAATTCATATATATTTTAGACATTGCGAGAGTTAAATTTGAAGGATGTATTAAGATAAAAGACCAAAACATTTACCCCTCGGCTCGCTCACTTCCATGCCTTGAGATATTTATTAAACAAACTATTTTGGAGTCAAATACTCCAATTCCAAATGTTGTAATTGCTTTGATGTATTTGGATAGGTTTGGAACTAAACTTGCATTAAGAGTGAATGGTGCTTATGATTCAAGACACAGGGTATATTTTATTTATTTATTTATTTATTTATTTATTTTTATCTTCTAAATTACAATTACCATCAATATAAATCAATATTCAATATAACAATAACAATAATATCAATAGATTTTTTTGGCATGTCTTGTTGTAGCTTGCAAATATTTAAATGATGTGACTTATAAAAATGAATATTGGGCAAGTATTTGGAAAGAATTCTCTGTTGGAGATGTAAATTTAATGGAAAGAGAGTTATTGATTATTTTAAATTTTAATTTGGTTGTTCATCCAAAGGATATGGAATTTTTTGTTAGGAGATATTTTAGATATGAAGGATTAGAAAAATCTTTATTTACTCATCAACCATGGGCTGCGACTTTAACAGTAAAAAATTAAAAAGATGGAAGGAACGAAAGAGAAAAGAAACAGTCTAAACATCTAAATCAAAATAATAATTATCATCCCCTCCCTCCCTCATTGGCTTTAGGAGTATAAACCAATGAAGGAAAACCAAACCAAAAACCAAAAAAAAAGAGTTGTTGTATAAAGTTGTAATTATTTCTTATTTTTTCTCAAGAATATTTTTATTAATAAACATCCCAGAAGAAAAAAAAAAATCAAACAAAATAACAAAATCTAATTTAATTGTACATCCCAATTCTCCATAAGAAAAATACTAGAACAAAAACAATCCCACCAGCCAAGTAAATATATTCTTTCCAAACTGGAAGCCCCATAATTTTAGCGTACATTTTCGTGTTTGAACAAAATACTAAAAATGAATCGAGTTGTACCAATCTGAATGAAAAGTATATGAGTTAGAAAGAAAAAAGAAAGAAAAAATGAATTTGAAAAAAAAATGAAAGAAACGTTGATTTTCTATAATGTTGATCAGCTCTTAATTTCCAACTCATTCCTTTGAGACGTTCTGCTTTCCAACAAACCATTGAAGCTGGAAATATTGAAGCAAAAAATAGTAATAAAGCAATTGTAAATGCTAGAGCAGCTTGAATTAATTCAAATTTATATCTCTCTCCCTAAATTGAGAAAAAATGATGAATAAAAAAAGAAAAGAGAAGAAAAAAGAAAAGAAAAGAAGAAAGAAAAGAAACGAAGAAAAATAAATAAATAAATAAATAAATTTAATTAATTAAAACTAATAATACCTCAAAAAAACGAATTTGAAGAAAGATTGCTTGAACAGCAAGTGAAAAAACTAGAAATGATACAGCTACAGCCCATCCTGTATTTGTATCATTAATTAATTTTTTAACAGTTGCAATATCCTTTGTTGCTCTTGATAAACTAATATTTCTTTTAACAATTCGATCACGAATTGCATCAATATATCTCATATGCAATCTACAGATAATCCAATAAATAATAATTGTAGCCACATAAACAGCATGTTCTGCAACATATCCAATTGAAATTCCTAAAACAGCTAGAATGAATTCAACTGTTGTTATTCCAGTTCCTTCAGCAAGTTGCATTGCTAAAGTAATTCCAAGCCATAAAGCAAATCCAAGATAGAATAATAAAGTATAACCAGCATAAATTAAGTAATTAATTAGAGTTTGAGTAAGTCGTTCTTGTGAAATACGATCCGTGATATTTGATGAATAGAGATACACAGTTTCAATTAGAGCACTTAATTCTTCAAAAGCTCGTCCTTCCTCTCTTCTAAAAAACCACATTCCGTAAGTCCAAAGAAAAAAACTAACAACAGCTTCAATAAGAAACTCTGAAATTAATGACGATCTATCAACCTTAATTGCATAAAACAAACCAAACAAGTAGCTAAAAATCAAACAAGAACAAACTATGAGAGGATATATAAAATCTACTATCCGAGCACAAATATGATGGCTATTTGATATAAAAGGGAATGGTCTCCATCCTAATAAACAAAGAAAGTAAGCAACTGGTTTAATGACTTGATCAAAACATTTTTGGAGTGCATCTTCTACTGGATCATGAATTTCAATATATTCTGGTTCTTCTTCTTCTGATTGATCAAACTATAAGATGCAAAAATGAAGAATTAAATTAAAATTAAATTACAGATAGATATCAATTGATATGAAATAGAGTTGATATGAAATAGAATCAATCTGAAATGGAATCAGTTGAATCAGAATACTGAAATAAAAAAAGATATCAAAAAAAAAAAAAAGGAATAAAAACTCGAACCTCAATCTTAACACTTGTTCTATTTGGTGGAAATGGTTTTATATGTGGCTGTGATGGTCTTTTATATCCAGGTAGGTTACTAGAAGATGGAGTTGGAGATAGACCACGAAATACTCCATATGAAACCAATCCAGCCTCTTCAGAACTATCTGAACCAGGGTCGTCCCCAACGTAGCTCATCTCCTCTTCTTTAACTGTTTCCTTCTCCAACTTGGAGACTCTTCTTCTCCTATTTGTGTGTTCTACAGCTCAACGACTGTTACAACTTGAAGTTAATACTAATTAATTATAATTAATTAAGAAAAGGTTCTTGTTTTCTAATTGTTTGAACAAGTTTTTGCCTT
>Ga0209960_1003587_pt1 | contig 13123 bp, 10 predicted proteins | sample ThiBiot_500_plan_2_FD_183947 | JGI IMG/M metagenome (GOLD analysis project Ga0209960, IMG submission 183947) | Wastewater bioreactor microbial communities from Cape Town, South Africa - Thiocy_expt_500_plan (SPAdes) | ecosystem: Engineered > Bioreactor > Thiocyanate-remediating >... | reverse complement strand
TTAAAAAATTATTCATTTTTTAAAATCAAATAAAGAAAAAAAGCTTATCATCCTACCGAAGAAGATCTTGCTGGTTCTTTACCCTCTCCCTCTCCATCTGCATATGGTAGCTCATTCCCAAGAAGTTATGATGGTTCTTTCTCTAAAAATGATGGCCAACTTTCTTCAAGTGTGGAATCAGTTTCTTTCAGACATCCCTCTAGAGAACTTTTAAGTGACAATGGTTTTGTTCAACAGAAATATCATAAATACAGAGCCAATGCTTTGAAAGAGAGAAAGAAATTAGGAACCGGTAATTCTCGAGAAATGAACACCCTTTTCCGTTTCTGGTCTTATTTCTTAAGAGATCACTTTAATGAAAAGATGTATCACGAGTTTAAAAAAATTGCTTTGGAAGATGCAAATAATAATTACAGGTTATTTTCACTTCCCTTTTCAATTTTAATTTTAATTTCAATGAAATATATTGTGATAATCATAAAAAAAATAAGTTAAATCAATGAATTAATAAAATAAATAATAATCATAATAGATATGGTCTTGAATGCCTCTTCCGCTTCTATGGTTATGGTCTTGAGAAAAAATGGCGCAAAGACTTGTTTGATGAGTTCCAACGATTAACACTTGAGGATTATCGTCAAAACAACTTGTATGGACTCGAGAAATTCTGGGCTTACCTCCACTATCGTCCAGACAAGGACAAGAAACTTCCAATTTGGACTGAGTTGCAAGAAATCCTCAAAAAATACAAATCCCTTGATGATTTTAAATTGGATCCTGCGAGTGCAACTCGAAGACCAAGCGTACTTTTTCTTTTATTCCTTTTATTTCATTTCATTTCTTTTCATTTCTTTTCTCTTCATTTCTTTTCTCTTTTTTCTCTTTATCTTCCCATTAATAATGCTCTTTTTCTTTTTTCATTTTAGCTCAAGTAATTTGTTTTGTGTGATGTTTCCCACTCCCCCCATAAATACATCAATCATAAGTAACCTTTTTCAAGCTTGAAATGTAAAAACAAAACAAAAAAAAAAAAAGAAAAAAGAAAACAAAGAAAAGAAAAAAAAATAAGAATCAAATAGAAAATATAAAAAAAACAATCAACACCATCAATTTCACTTTTCATTTTTCATTTTTCATTTTTCATTAAACCACAGAGTTTTTAATTCACATTCATGCAATACTTTTTATTCAACAGTTAGGCAATTTGAGTTAAATTTGAGTTAAATTTGGTATAACTTTGAGATGCCAAGACATCAAAACGTGAAAGGCTATTGCAATAAGTATAAAAGGAACAGAAAAAAATTTTTTTTTTTTTTACAAAATTTCATAAATAAGATTTCGTGATTGCTCCGCATTTAATTTTTTTTTTATGAAAGCAATCCTCTCTTGCAAACTTTCATAGACACGAAGTCGTACATACAATTTTGAGTGTTTGACCATCATTATCTTGAAAATTGGGATTGGGCCATGGCCACCAGCTTCCAAGGAGTTTTTTGATTGCTTGAGTATCTTCCTGCTCACAAGCATAAATTAGACTTCGACCAGAGGAAAACATTTTTTTTTTTTTTTTCCTTCTCAAATTTCACAAAATCACAAAACTTTACATAATGTGCATAAGTGAAGCAAGTCGATAATAATTTTATCTAGAGGAAACATTATGAGTGCTCTTTCAGAAACACCAAACTCAGCACGAAGATCATAGCCTTCAAGGTTCTAAATCAACTAATGGATCAACAATGTGTTCTGGTACTTTCTTTTTGTTTAATTAAACAATGACTGGTTTTTTTTGCTTTTGTTTCAATTGATTTTTTTGGCCTTGAAATAATTTTATTATTAATTAAAAAATTTTTTTTTTATTTTTCATTTTAAAAATTTTAATTTATTATTCTTATTATTTATTAAAAATTAATTCAACGAAATGATTAATAGTTTGGACAATCATTGAATTAGGGAATAAATCTCCAACAATAGTTGTTATGAAATTGACAGTAGCTACTAATTTGAAATTTGAGGTAATAACACTTTGGACAATTTTTGCAATTTTTTTAATTTTCTTTTCAACAAATTTAATAGTGATTTCAACAATTTGAGTGAAATTTCATAGCCCACTCAAATTTAATGTTAATGGGGATTGGATATATCAGTTAGTTGCTTCAGATGATCAGTGTTAATTTTACTCTTTTATAAACAAAAAATTTACAAGAAACTCAAAAAACTGAGATATAAAAAATTAAAAAACAGAAATGGCCGATACATACAATACTCATGTTGAATTAGGTAACGGTCTCCTCGATTCTGAATGTCCAGGTATTTTGCTTGGTCGACCAAAGCACAACATCTTTTATTATCGAATGTTATCGGATAAGTGAAAGGCCTGTTCCTTTGTTGCGTTGTTTTGCTCGTGGCCAATCCCTTGAGTCTCTTTTTTTTTGGCTCTCCTCAATGAAAGCAACCCAAAGGGCGGTCGATTGTTTAGAATAAGGCAACGGTAAGTGAATCAAAAGGTCTTGAATTTCTCTAAAGTCTGTTAATTAGATATCATTTTGTAAAATAAAATTTTAGTTAGAAATGAGTATTTTTTTTAATTATGAGAAAAAAAAAAAACAATAACTGATTAGGAATTCAGTTTTTTGTGAAGTAACTTATCAACTTTTGAAAAGTTCTAACAACTTTGCAACTTAGAAATGAAAAGAGAAAAAAGTGATGACAAGGAAATGTTGACCAACCGAAATAAAAACCATGACGAATCAAAATAATAATTTAAAAAGTATAAAAAGGGCTTTGGTCTCAAAAAAAAACAAACAAAAAACCACAAACAATTAAAAGCAAACAAGCAATTAGAATCAATATTGAATTATACCTGAAACAATGTCCGCAATTGAACAAAGACATATTCCACTTCCAAGCAAACGAGATCAAGGAAAGTTAGCTTTTGTTTTATTAAATGTTTTTACAGAGGAGGAGTGTAAGGAACTCGTTGAGTTGACTGAAAAAAAAGGGTAATTCTTCTATTATTTTTTCTTTTACATTGATTTTTTTGTTCTATTCTTTTATTTATTGATTGATTAATTTATTTATTTATTTTGTTCTTTAAAAAAATTAGATATGATGCTGCATTAGTCAATATTGGAGGAGGTAGACAAAAGCTTATGACAGATATTAGAAATAACTCCCGTTGTATTATTGATGATGAAGTCCTTGCAGATAAAATCTTTCAAAGGATAAAGAAATATATCCCTTCTGAGTTTAAAGGAAAACAAGTAGTTTCATTAAATGAGAGATTGAGATTTTTAAGATATCACCCAGGAGAGAGATTTGAACCTCATTTTGATGGATGCTATATTCGAGAGAATGGAGAAAGGACTTACATAACTGTTCAATTATATTTAAATGAGGGTGCTAAAGGTGGAGAGACAAGGATGTTTGGAGATGATTTATCAGTCTTTTATGATGTTGTTCCTCAAACTGGGATGGTTTTAGTTTTTCAACATGATATTCTCCACTCTGGAAATGAAGTTGCAGAGGGTGTAAAATATTGTATGCGTTCAGATGTACTTTATACAGCATAAAAAAAGTATCTTGTTTCATAATGTAATAAAAATTAAATTTAAAATTTAAACAAAAAGAATGATTGTTGAATTTGTTGAAGTTAGACCTGAATTCCAATTCCAATTAACAAGCTCATTTCATTAAATCACAATTTAAATGGATTAATTTTGATGGAAGAGTTTTGGAAAAAAAAAAAAAAACGAAAAAAATCTTGAAAATTTTTACTTGTTTATTTATACATTTGCTTCTTTTCAAGTTTTGTAAAGTTAAGTCTTCTTTTTTCTCTTCCTAACATATTGATGGCAGCTGCTCGTGCATCAACATATTTTTCACTCCATCCTTTCTTTGCCAAATTTGATTTCACGTTCTGCATTTCTGCTTCAATTGCATTGAAGGATGCTTCATCATCTTCATCATCTTCTTCTTCCTCACCACCTTCTTCGTTCTTTGATCTTCGTGGGATTTGTTGTTGCTGTTGCTGTGGTTGTTGTTGTTGTTGTTGTTGAAATTGTTGGGGAGATGAAATTAGAACAGGAGGTGGGGGTGGAGGAGGTGGAGGTGGAGGTACAAAGTTTTGTTGTTGAGAGTTCATTTGAGTACCCCATTGTTGTTGTTGTTGAGAAATGTTCCATTGTGGTTTGTTCATATAAGGTGAAGCTTGATTTTGTTGGAGTTGTTGGAGTAATTGTTGTTGAATTTGTTGTTGCTGTTGTAATTGTTGTTGTGGTGGAGGTGGGGGTGGAGGTCCGAAACTATGTTGTTGTTGTTGTTGTGGAATATCCCATTGTTGGAATTGTTGTTGGATTTGATGTTGTTGATGGAAGTGAGGTGGGGGTGGTGGAGGAGGAGGAGAAGGGATGAGGTCGAGAATTGCTTTGGCGATTTCAAGGGTAAGGTCATGATCTGGTCCATTAATTTTTCGACTTAGTTTGTAAGCTTCATTTAAATATTCTTTTGCTTGTGCTGTTGTCTTTTCTTGGAATGCTTGTTTTGCTTTTGGTGCTAATAATGCGACCATTGCTAAAATTAAAAAAAAAAAAAAAAAAAAAAAAAAAAAAAAAAAAAAAAATCATTCAGTATTGGGAAGAAACAAAAAGAAAGAAAAAAAGAAAGAAAAAGAAATGTACCTGGTGAATCTCTCATTGTTGAATAAATACTTCCAATACGAAACAATGTTGTGTAAGTTTGAGGATGAGAATTGCCATAAACTTTGCGAATAATTTTAAGTGCCTAAGTTCGAGAAAAAGAAATAAACAACAACTTCAAAAAAAAATAAATAAATAAAATACTTTTGTTGAACATCGGGCTGCATCTGCATAATTTTCAATCATTTCATATAAAGAAATCATGTGTTTCAAAGATTGGGCAACTCTTGAATGCCACTAATCGAAGTCATTTTTTTTAAAAAAAAAGGAGAAAGAAAAAAAATTGAAGTTCAAGAAATGAAACCTCTCCAAGTTTATTCTCACGAATAATCAAAGCTCTCTTCAAACATTCCTCAGCATCATTAAATTGATCTTTAAGTTGAAAAAAAAAAAAGAAGAAAAGAAATTTTGTTGTGAATGATATGAAAAAAAAAAAAAATGAAATTAAATTAATAATTTTGGAGAAATAAAAGAGTACTCAATTCAATATAAAGTGTTCCTAAACGATTAAGAACATTTGAAACTTCAATATGCCAATCTCCAAATAATTTTTCTTTGATTTTCAAAGATTTCAAAAAATATTCTTCTGCAGATTGTTGTTCTCTATTTTTTTTTTTTTTTTAGAAAAGAAAAGAAATTAGGATTCTTGTAGAATTAAGGATTAAGAATTATACCCTTTCATAAAATCTACACAACCGAGTGAATAATAAATATCTGCAGTAACCGTATGATTTTGACCAATTGAACCATTATTAATACAAATATCTAAAGCTCTTGTTAATGTGTCTTTAGCCTACGATTATTATTATCATTATTATTTTTGTGGGAAACTTATTTTCTTAGTGAAAAGAAAGAAAGGAAAGAAAGAAAGAAAGAAACTTTGTTGAGACGAATAGTGACAGGGCATGCACCTTTTCCATATTCTGATTTCTCTGAATTTTTGATATACATGTAAACTTGAGAGAGTCTATTCAATGTGATTGCAACTTCTAAAGCCCTTTCACCTTTTTGTTGAACATAAACTGTAATAATTTCATTTAAAATTTTTTCAGCTTGCTCATATTTTCCCTACAATTAATTAATATTTTTTCAAAATTTTGAATCATTGGAAAAAAAAAAAAAAAACTTGAATATGATAAAGATTGGCCAACGAATTATCAACATTTGCAACTTCAAGTGGTTGAGTACTATTTTGATAGTACTCTTTTGCCTTTAAATAAGCAATTTCAGATGCATCTAATTTAAAAAAATTTATTGAAATTAATTAAAGAACTCAAATAACAAATAAAATAGAACAAAGAAAAAAAAAAAAATAAAACCGTAGTGTCCCATTTCTTGGAAGAAAGATGCAAGTTTAAAAATGAGTTGACCACGAACAATTCCAGTTGGAAATGAACCATTTTGAAGGAGGTCTAGATAAGATGTCACAACAATTGATTTCTTTTTTGAACCTGATTTTTTTGCATCAGATTCACTAGTATCACTACTACTTCCTGAATCTATATCAGAGTTACCTCCTCCTTGAACTTTGAAAAAAAAAAAAAAAAATCAAAAAAAAAAAATTTTTTTTTTTAAATTATATTGAATCATACCAGAGTTACTTGCTTCTTCAAGAGCATTCCAATATTTGAAAAGATCGTCTTCATGTTGTTGTGTATAAAGTTTATCAAAAACAAGCCAATCACATAAAAATGAGCGCAAAGCAGCCCAATTTTTGGAGTGTTGATATTGATAAGGAAGTTCAGTGATTTTTCTTTCAGTTAAATCTGGAGAGGAAGCAAAAAATTTGGCGAGCTGTATATGAAAATAAAGAAATTAGAAAAGAAGAAGAAAAAATAAAAAAATAAAAGAAAAAGAAAAAGAAAAAGAAAAAGAACTTTTTCGTGAAATTTGGTTATTTCATTTGAGTTTAAGACTTGAAGTTCTATTCCTTTCTTAATTTCATTCGAGCTAAAAGTCAATAATCCAGAACTAGTGCTTAATAGATCATCAAGAACAACATATAATTCAATCCAATCTTGTTCAAATAATCCAAATTCTTGTTCAAGAACAACTGAAAGTTCAAGATCGAGATATAGTCCAGTTTTAGATGCCCATAACAATCCTAAAAATGATTTCACGACATCAATATTATTTTTTGAATAATCTTTTTGGAGTCTTTCAATTGTAATTCGGTAAAGTTGAGAGATATTCTGAGCTTTTAAGTCATACTCGATTCGATTTCTCAATTCCTCATGTTTTTGGAAAGCACAAATGTCATCAGCTAGAGTTCGAAGGAAGCTATAAAAAAAAGAAATAAGTGAATTAAAAGGAAAAGAAGGAGAAGAAAAAGAAAAAAAAAAAAGAAAAGAAAAAAAGAGAGAAACAAAACAAACCTAGGGATTGATGATTGTGATGCGCCTGCAATCATAAGTTCAAGTGAATCTTCAAGTTGTTTTCCATGTTCTTTGAGGAATAAACGAAGGATACTTTTTCTTTCTCCTTCTTTTAAAGAAGAAAGTTGAAGCTCTGGATATCCTCGTTTTTTTAAAGTCTCATAACAACTCAAAGCAAGTTTTTGATGATTAGTTAGAGTTTCATCATTTGAAGAATAAGAAGATGTGGTAATAACAACTCTAACATTTGATGGAACAAAAAATTGTGGAAACCAAACTAAATCGAATGCATTATCTTTGGCTTCAAGTTTATCAAAACCATCAATTAAAAGGATCTATTATTATTTAATTTGGTCTCAATTTTTCAAATAATAATAATAATAATAATAATAATATTTACCACTCTTCGATTCTTTTTATTTTTTTCTTCCATAATTTTTTGTAATCTAGTTGGGAACTCAACAACAACATCATAATCACATGTAGTTAAACTAACATTTGGTGTTGAATTCTTACTTCCAAAAATCCAATTGATTTCACTTAAAATCCTATGTAAAATTAATTTTGCATTCGCAGATGTTGGAGATCCAGGACAACCAATAAAATGAGGAATTACAACATCTTCAGGATGATGTTTTAAATGTCTTTCACTCCAATTTGCAAGCAAAGAAGATTTTCCAATCCCTCCCTTTTTGAAAAAATTTTATTATTAATAATTTTCGAAAATTTTTGATGATTATTATTATTCCTTACCATTCCTTTAATAACTAATGGAAATGTGACTTCAGCATTTGAAATATGTTTATCAATTTGCATAAAATATTCTTCATTTGGAAGATAGACTTTTTGAAGACGTTTACTATATGAATGATGTCTAAACCTTTCTCTTTGAAGTTCTGTTAAAGTGACACCCTAATTAGAAGGAGAGAGAGAGAGAGAGAGAAGTGATAATTATTAGAATGACAGAACGGAATACTTGAAAAAAAAAAAAAAAAAAAAAAAAAACTGTTGGGAATTTAGATTCAAGGATTCCTTTGATATCTTCAAATAACACCTCTGAGAGTTGAGTGGGACGAAGATAAGCTTTTTTAATATCTGAGACATCACTCTCAAGAACATCATTTTTTATGTTCATTAATTTCTCATAAGATCGAGGATTGGTTTCTTTTCCAAATATCCTCAATATTTCCTTTTCTTCTTCTGAAACTTCTTGTTTTTCTGGAGTAGAAGTTTGATTAGATGGTTGGTTTTCTGATGATTCATCTGGTTTCTCTGATGGTTTAGAGTTTAATGAACCAATTAACTCTTGAACGTAATAAGGATCTCTGAAATAAAATAAAGATTCTTTTTGATTGCCTTTATATTTTCGATCTAAAATCTATTTTACCAAATAAATATGTCACATTAAAAGAAAAGAAAAGAAAAGAGAAAAAAAAAAAAAAAAAAAAAAAAAAAAAAAAAAAAAAAGGAAGAAAGAACGAAGAAAGATAGAGTTGAAAGAAAAAAAAAAAAAAAAATGAACCATTCTGTACTCAACTTCAGTCATACTTCGATCTTTATATTTTTCGATCCAAGGGAATTCTGTCCTTGCCATTTCAAAAGTTTGTTTCATAATTTCATTTTTTTCTTCAAGTTTTTGAATTTTATCTTGTTGAGCATTGGTAGCATTATTAGAATTATTTCCAATAAATTTCTGGGCATCCATTTGTTTCATTTGTTCATAAAATGCTTCTTCTTCATCATCTTCGTTTTGAATAGCCCACACATCTTCAAATTCATTTGTAACTCTAAGAAAAGAAAAAAAAGAGAAAAGAAGAAGAAAATTCATTATTTAATGTAATCAGCTGAAAATATCAAAAATGGAAATATCAAAAAAAGAAGGAAAGAAAAAAAATACTGAGGTGCTGTAAGTGCTTCTGTAAGTTCTTTAATTTCATCTTCATCATAACATGATCCATATCTTTCTCCATAACATCCAATAAAGAGGTTACAATTTTTAATTTCACGAAGGCACATTAATAAAAGTGCACCTTGTTGACTTTGACTTCCAGTAATTCCCCTTTGAAAAAAAAAAAAGAAAACAAATTAAATTTTAAAAAAAAAAAATAAAAATAAAATAAAACCATCTCAAATCAACATATGAAAGGGTTACATCTCTTTCAGAACAAAGTTTTCTCAATTTTGGAAACACTTTTTTCACCTGGATAATTTTTTTAGCTTGAAAAAATGAAAAAAGAAAAAGAAAACAAAAAAGAAGAAAAACCATTAAATCTCTCTCTTCCTGCATATCCAAAAAGGGTGAACTGATAAAAATTCTAATCTCTCGACTTTCAGAAAAGAGTGTATCCAATGAGGTTTCTTGAATTTCTTGAGTTATCACTTCTATACCTTCATTGGATTCAGTCCTGGTTGTCAAAGTAAATGATATTTTTGCTTCTCCTGTAGAAGGATTTGGACTTTGAAGAGCTTTATATTTTATTTTTATTTTTTAAATATTATAATAAAAAGAAGAAGATAAAAAGAAAGAAAAAAAACCTTTTCGAAGGCTTGAAACTAACAATTGAACTTCCTCTGAAGTTTTGGATGGTTGAATAGAAACCATTAGATCTTCTGTTGGTGATTCAGAATGTTGAGTCAATTTTCTTTGATTTTGATTTGGTGTACCAGAATTTCTTAATAAATCCAATTGATTATAAATATTAGATTCTAATAATTGAATTGTAGATAATGCAGTTTGAACGGTTGTTAGTGTTGATTCTAATAAATTTATAGCAATTTTCTTTTCATGTTCCGCCATTGCATTAATTTCTGAAAGGGAATGATTAAAAGTGTCTAGTTTGAGTTGATTTATTTATTTATTTATTTATTTATTTATTTATTTATTTATTTATTTATTTATTTATGAAACTTAGAATTCAATTTTTCTTTTGAAAAAAGAAAAGAAAAGAAAGAAATAGAAGAAGAAAAAACCTTCAAGAGATAAAGTAATATTTGGATTGATAATTGACCAAGCAGGACGAGATGATAGTGCATTGTTTGTTGCTGAAACCAACCAAATTCCTTTCTCAAAATTTCCTTGAGGGACTTTTTTTGATTAGAAAAAAGAAAAAGAAATAGAAAAATTAGTTTTTGAGAAGATTTAAACAAGAAATAGAAGATAAAAGACCTGTGCAACAAACAGAATTTGTTCCATGATGTTCATATTTAGTTCCAAATATAACATTGGTAGGATCATTTTGACATTCCAATCGAATTCTAAAATTTGATCCAGCTTGAAAGTTTTTTCCAAATAAAACCAATTCAAAATCACCATATTTTGAACCTTCAGTTGGGACAAGCTTTTCAATTGCTGGGACTTTTTTTTTTTTTTTTTGATTTTTGAGAAAGATGGAAAAAAAAAAAAAGAAAGAAAGAAAAAGTTAAAGAAATAAACTATCTCTATTTACAAGAACCAAGGGAGCAGGTTTGTTAATTACTAAAGTTTTTGAAAGAATTCCACTTTTTGTTTCTGGTTTTGAGTGAACAACATCAGTTATCTCTTTTGGTTCCAATTGTATATCTGGAGAGTGATGAGAATCCAAAAAAGTTAAAACTTCTTCTAACTCTTCAATGCTTACAATGATGAATCCTTTTGATCTTGCATCTCTAACTGCTGTTCCAGATGTTGCGATTGATTCTGCTCCAATTGCAAAATGTGTAACCTTTTTTTTTTTTTGAAAAAAAAAAGAATTTTATTCATGATAATCCTTGCAATTGCTGAAATGAAAATCAAAAAGAAAACAACAACAACAACAAGAAGAAAAATATAAATCAAAACATACCTTATTTTTTAATAACATCGAACTTGTTGTAGCTCCAAATTCCTTTAATTTCTTTGTCAAATAATCCTTTTTTTCTTTTGGAGCACTTACAACAAAGCACATCCCAGCAAAGGGTAGAATCTGAGTTGTATTATCATGAGTAGGACTACAACTCACATCATTTAGATCCTTCTCTTTCTCAAAGCTTTCCAAGGAAGGCATTCTGATTCAGAATTTCTCTCTATTTATTATTAATGTTTGTATTTATAATTTTTTTTTTGAGCTTTTTCTTTGTTTTCCTTAATTGCAAAATACAATTAAAAAATATGATTGAATTGGTAAATAAAAATAAAATTCAGGGAAGATTCATTGTGTTATTATTTGTGTTTATTGTTTATTGTTCGCACAACCCTTCTTTTCTTTCTACCCAAAAAACTCCCTGACAATTAACTCAAAAACAAACAAAAAACAACAAAAAGCTCAAAAGAAGAAGCAAGAGAGAGTCAAAAAATCAAAGATATTGAATATTGAATGTTCTTTTATAACTCTTTATAAAATCTCAGTTCGAAAGAGTGTTTTGTTTTGTTGATGAAACAAGTTGTTCGAAATGTTGGGAATAAATAAAAGTCAAAACAATGTCCACGTAATCGAAAAATAGTGAAAAAAAAAATCAGGGGGTTCGAAAGAAAAAAAATGGAGGATTTCTTTGAAAAGTTGAGCTTTTAGTTAGAATTTTGAATTTTTTGATTGTTTGGGTTTGACTATCACAGGGAATTGAGGTTGATTTTGAAGAAAATAAGATTGTTTCAAAGTAATTTAGTTTTTGATTTTTTGATTTTTTGATTTTGATTTTTATTTTTTGGACTTGTTTTGTGATTACATTTTGGTTGTGAATGTGTGTTGGAAAAAATGTTGCAACAAAAAAAAAAAAAAAAAAAACTAACTTATACTTTTTCCTGGTTCGAAGCAGATTCTATTGCTGCTTCAGATGATTACAAAGATATCAAAAACTATCTTTTGACCTTTTCGAACCTTGATTCTTTCCTTTCAACTTTCATTTGAATGATAACTCCTCATCATGAAAGCTCCTTTTTCATCAAATATGTCCTCCATTTTTTTTTTTGTTCTGGGACTCGAAAAAAAAAAACGCACTCTTATTATTTTTTGTCCTGATCGCATTCTGGAAAAGGAGCACTTTTTTGACAAAAACAAAAATAGAAATGAAAAAGGTCTCGTGCCTGTAAAGTTTTTTGTTTGTTTTTTTGTTGTTTTTGCACTCAAGTTTTGCAAAGAAAATAAATCAAAAAAATCTAAAATCTAAAAATTCTGAATTATTATTATGAAGAATTATTAATAATAATGTGAACACTTGAAGAATTTGAGGACTGGATCCAAAAAAAAAAAAAGTTGTGATTTTCATCTCATTGTCATTATTATCTGATTGAACAATCAGTAACCCAATTTTTTTGTTTATGGTATGGGAGCTTCCTTTCTTTTTCCTCCTCCTCCTTACTTTCTTTTATGTAAGTCAGGAGGGAAAAAAAAAAGAAAAAAGAAAGAAGAAAAAAATTTTTGTTGGTGTCGAGCACGTTTCAATGCCTTTTTAGTTCAGAAGCAGTGCCAAGTTTGCTTCCTGGTTGGCCTCTTTCGAAAATCCAGTTCGATATATATTTGTCAGGACAACGATAAGATTTCCGCTTACAATGTTTTTGGAAAGAAAAAGGGAAAAAAAAAAAAGAAAGCAGAATTGAAATTTTGAAACTGTAGAAGAAATAATGAAAAAAAAAAGAAAATTGAAAAAAGTTAAAGAAATCAAATAGCAAAGTGAATAAAAAAGAAAAAGTTTTTTGAGTTTTTTGCATTTTGTCTTTTCAACAAAAAAAATAAGGATTTATTACACAAAAAAAACCACCTCCTCAAAAACAAAATGGTTCAATGGCTTACCTTAAAATAGTAAATTAAAATAAATGAAAAAAAAAAGACTAGCTCCCCTTTTTCTGAAAAAAAATGGATGAAACAAAAAAGAAAATGAAAAAAAAAACCTTTTGAAACAAAAATAAAAAAAATCCAGTTCCATAATCTGCTTCACTGAAAAACAAAACAAAACAAAACAAAACAAAACAGAAGAAGATCTTTCATCAATAGAAAATTCTATTTTTTTTCTTTTTCTTTTGATTCAAAAAAAAATTGAAGGACAGTTTTTCTTTTTTTCTTTTTTGTTTTTTTTTTTTTTTTATTCCTTTTTTTTTTTTTT
>Ga0209960_1003583_pt1 | contig 13126 bp, 18 predicted proteins | sample ThiBiot_500_plan_2_FD_183947 | JGI IMG/M metagenome (GOLD analysis project Ga0209960, IMG submission 183947) | Wastewater bioreactor microbial communities from Cape Town, South Africa - Thiocy_expt_500_plan (SPAdes) | ecosystem: Engineered > Bioreactor > Thiocyanate-remediating >... | reverse complement strand
TTTTTTTTTAAAATAAAAAAAAAAAAAAAAAAAAAAAAAAAAACTTGAATTGAAGCCCAAAAAGCTTTAAATATAGTTGGATCTTCAAAATCTGGAGCTTCAATTCCAATTTGATTATAAACTTGAGCAAAAATTGAACCACCAAGTCTTTGTTTTCCTTGTGCAAGATCAATAAATATAAGTTTAGTTTCACCACCATTTGTAATTATTTGAGGTGTTAAAGTTTTTCGAACATCTTGAACAATTCCAAAAGCTGAAACAATTAAGGATATTGGAGCAGTTACAGAATTTTCTTTTCCTATTTGACAGATAAAGAAAAAGAAAAGATGAATTTTTGATTTTTTTTTTTTTTGTAAATCTCAAGAAATTTAAACCATCTTCAACCCATTTTGTTTTCATTGACATTGAATCTTTTCCAACAGGGATTGCAATTCCAAGAGCAGGACAAAGTTCCATACCAACTCCTTTAACAGCATCATAGAGACCTTTTAAATAAATAAATTTGATAAGTTTGTGAGAATCAAAGGGAAAGAACAAGAAATAATGGTGAGGGGGAAAAAAAAAAATTAAAATAAAAAAGTATACCAGCATCTTCACCTGGAGATCCTATTGAAGCCATCCAATTAGCTGAAAGTTTAATATCAGAAAGAGAAGGAATAAATGCTGAACAAATATTGGTTAATGCTTCACCAATTGCCATACGTGCTGGTTTTTAAATTTAAATTAAATTAAATTTTAATGATAAAAAAAATAGATTTTTAATGAAAGAAAAGAGAAAAAAACCAGAAGCTGCTGGGTTTAACAAAGCTAAGGGTGTTCTTTCTCCAACACTCATTGCTTCTCCAACATATCCCTAAGATTAAAATTAAAATTAAAATTTGTTTCAAATGGGGGATCTTCCAATTATTTTTAAAAAAGTACAGTATAAGAAGCAGTTGTGACACCAACATTTGAAACAGGAATTTGCCATGGTCCAACCATTTGATCTCTTGAAATTAAACCTTTTTTTTTAAAAAAAATCATTAAATCATCATTCATCCATTAAATAATTAAAAAAAAAAAATAAAACAAACCAGTTACAGATCTATCTCCAATAGTAATTAAAAATGATTTACTTGCAACAGTAGGGAAACGAATAATACGAGTTGCAGCTTCATGGATTGGAGCCTCTTCAAAATTAAATTCTTTTCCATCTTGTTTTGTGAAAACTGATGGGAGATGTTCAACATTTCTGTGCATTTGAGGTTTTTTTTTTTTTTTTTTTTTTTTTTTTTTTTTTTTGAAAAAATGAATAAATTTTCACAAAATAACAAAAAAGAAGAAAAAAGAAAAAAGAAAAAGAAAAGAAAAGAATAGAACCTTTCCAAATAATGTTGAAAGAGCAATATCAACAGGTTTTGTGGAATTATTTTGATCAATCAAATATAAATGTTTTTCATCTGTTGCAGTTCCAACAATACCATAAGGACATCTCTCTCTTTTTGCGATTGAATCGAAAAGATCAAGGTGATCGGGTTTAATAGCAAGGACGTATCTTTCCTATGATTTTTTTTTTTTTTTGTTTTATGAAACCAAAAAGAAATAATAATAAAAAATAAATAAATAATAAAATGAAAAATAAATTAATAATACTTGACTTTCATTACACCAAATTTGCATTGGAGAAAGTGAAGAATCAGCAAGAGGAACTTTTCTAAGATCAAAAACTGCTCCCATATCTGAGTCATGAACTAATTCAGGGAATGCATTTGATAAACCTCCCGCACCAACATCATGAATACTATCAATAGGATTTTTATTACCATAACCAACACATCTACTAATGACTTCCTAATTTTTATTTTTATTTTGATTAAATATCTTTTTTTTTGTTTTTTTTTAAAAAAAAAAAAAAAAATTTACTTGACATCTTCTTTGCATTTCTGCATTATCTCTTTGAACAGATGCAAAATCTAAATCTTGAGAACTAACACCTGAAGCCATTGAAGAAGCAGCTCCTCCTCCTAAACCAATTAACATGGAAGGTCCTCCAAGAACAATTAAACATGATTTATTTTGAATTTTCTTTTTTTGAATGTGCATCTCTCTAATATTTCCAAGTCCTCCTGCAAGCATGATTGGTTTATGATAACCTCTAATTTCTTGATTTTCAGTTCCATCAATTGGATTTTTTCTAAGAACTTCTAAACAAAAAGTTCTAAAGTAACCACAAATATTGGGTCTTCCAAATTCATTGTTAAATGCTGCACCTCCTAAAGGTGCTTCAATCATAATTTCCAATGATGAGGCAATTCGATTTGGTTTCTTTGAAATTTGAGATAATTCCCATGGTTGAGTAAATCCAGGAAGAAACAAGTGGGAAACAGAGAATCCAGTTAATCCAGCTTTTGGTTTTGCTCCTTGTCCAACAGCTCCTTCATCTCTAATTTCTCCTCCAGAGCCAGTGGCAGCTCCTGGATAAGGTGAAACTCCTGTTGGATGATTATGAGTCTCGACCTTAATAACAACATGAATAGGTTCCTCTTCACTTGTATAAGCATTTGATTCAGGAGTTGAGTAAAATAAATTTCCTTTGTGTCCTTGAATGACTGCACCATTATCATGATAAGCAGAGAGGACACCTTGAGGGGAACATTTGTGAGTATTTCTAATCATATCAAAAAGAGATGAATCCATATCAATTCCATCAATTGTCCAACTTGCTCTAAATACTTTATGTCTACAATGTTCTGAATTAACTTGAGCAAACATCATTAATTCCACATCTGTTGGATTTCTTTTAATTTCTTGGAATGCCTTAACCAAATATTCAATTTCATCATCAGCAAGAGCTAATCCAAAGTCTTTATTAGCTTGAGTCAATGCTGGTGCCCCTCCATTTAAAATATCTACAACTCTAAGGGGAAGACTAGGTTCATTCTTAAAAATCATCTCTTCACTTGGAGGAAAACTTGTGGAACAAGTTTGGGTCATTCTATCATGAAGGAATGAAGTGATTAACTCCAATTGAGTTGGAGTCAAACTAGCATTATCTTTTGTGAATACAATATATCTTTGTCCTCGTTCAACTCTTTGAAAAACATCTCCGAGACTACAAATACGGACAATATCTGTTGCCTTTGAAGACCAAGGAGAGATTGTTCCAGGACGAGGAAGAACAGAAATTGAGCTACCTTCTTCACTCTTAACGAATTTCTCATGTTCTTTTCTATCATATTTTGGGCCATACTCTAACAATCTCTTTAATAGCTCCAATTTATCCTCAGCAACTACTGCCGAATGAGAAGCATAATGAATATAGAAGCCATAAATGTCTTTGACATTTGGAACAACACCTTGGATCTTTTGGAGTAAAGCGGTGCGTTTGGAGTGGGAAAGCACTGGGGGGCCTTCAAGAATATACATTTGTGAGTAAGTGTAGGGGCTAAAGGGAGTTGTGAAGTTAGAATAGGGAAGTAGAGGTTAGTTAGTATAAGTGTTGGAAGAGAGAGAGGAACGAACTGACTGAATGGCGTGGCTTTTGATTAATTTTTTTTTTTTTAAAAAAGGAAATTTCCCGCCAAATTTTTAATCGGGGAAAGATAATCTAATCTATTCCGTAATTGATTGAAAATTGAAAATTGAAATTGAAAACTGAAACAAAAACACTTTTAAAAATTCAATTTATTGTAAAGGTTACTTTTATTTCAATTTTGATTTTGATTTTGATTTTTTTCAAACTTACTTAAGATACAACTAAAAGGATCCTAGTCTTTTTAGTAATTAGAAAAGTTAAAATTTTTGTTTGTTGGAGAAATTGATTTGGGATTGGATTCATAAAATTCATTGATTTTTTCGGAGAGTTGAGGATTGGTGATTGAAGTGAATTTTTCTTTGTTTGATAACATCCCATTAGAAATTTCAACTAAGGCAAGATTTTTAACATGTTTTGGAAGAGATACCACAGCTTTTTATTGATTTATTGTTTGATTGTTTTTTTCAAAAATTCAAACCAAAAATAATTCGAAAAAAAAAAAAAAAATTACCATTCATTTCATGCCCAGGTGAAACAGCATTCATTAATTCATCATAAAAGTTATGAAATTTTGGAATATGAGATCGAATAAAAGGATTTAATTCAGCAAGTTTTCCATCCTATTTTCAATAAAAAAATTTTAATTTTAAATGATAAAAAATAATAGTAAGGAAACAAAAACAAACTCTATCTGAAAATTCTTTTGAAGAAGCGATTTTAACAGTAATAGAAGAAAGATTTGATAAACTGGTGGTTGTTGCTTCAGATAATTTTTTTTGTTTCTCAGTCAAAATGTTGTAGGGCTATTTTTGTTAGTGAATAGGTTATTTTCAAGGAATTTTTTCCTTTGAAAAAAAAAAAAGAAAAAACAAACTTGTGGGGTCATTAATATTGCAGACAAGAATCTTAAAATCAAAAATGTAGTAATTGAATTATTTCTACAATCCTTTCCAAATCTATCAAATGAATGTTTTCCAACAGCTAAACAAAAAAAAAGGAAATAATGGAAAATTAATGAAACTGAAAAGTTTTTTTTTCAAAATAAATTACTTCTCAAGATTTCTCTAAGGGTATCAGGCATTGTATTCTTAGATTTCATAATAGCAGCAATTAATGTATGTGAAACAAGTTGTGTTTTGTAAACATTCAATTCAAACATTTCAATATCTGTCTCATTCATCATCTTCACATCTGAAGCTGCTCTTGAAAGCTAAATTTAGAAAGAAAGAAAAATAAGTTTTCAAAAAAAAAAGGGAAATAAAAAACTAACCTTTTCTTCAGTTACAACAACATCAGAATCAGTTAACAAATCAATGATTGGTCCCAATAAATTCCAATAATAATTAAAAGCAATTGGTTTCAAGACAGAACGAAATATTCTACTACAAACATCTGGTCCTCTAAAAAGTCTCTATAATTATAATAAATTTTAATTGAAAATAAATACATAAAGTAAATAGAAATAGAAATAAAATTTACTTGAGGGTCTTCTGATTTTTCAACTTCTTTGTGAGAGAAATGGTTAAAAATTGTTAAAAGGTTTTCCTTTTCTAAAAGGAGAAGTCCAATAGCTTTCATTACCTGTTCTCCTTGAGGGAGACTATTAAATACTTCAAAAATTTCCATTTCATTTGAATCTAAAAGTCCATTGATTTGAGTTTCTAAATCTTTCAATACTTTTTCAGAAGCATCAGCATTAGAATCCTTAAAAGCAACAAAGACATAAGCTGCAGCATCTTTGACTTGTTCTCTTTTTTTGACTGCAAGGGTTGAATGTTTCTTTTTATACACAAAGAAAAGCACTAATATTAAGGCAAGAATTATTAAAAATCCTAATCCTCCTCCAACAGCTCCACCAATTATTGCAGCAGTATTAGTATTGGGTGAATTTAGATTTCCATCTGAGGCTATTTAATTTGAATTTAGTTTTTTAATTTAGTTTTTTATTATTATTTAAAAATCAAACCTGCTGAAATTTCAAAATTTTCTTGAGATTGAACTGTATATGACCCAGTTGTCACAATTATTGGACCAGATGCTTCACAAGGAGCAAGAATACAATTTATGATTGTATCTTCAACACTTTGAATGGAACAAGGGCATTCTCCTATCTTTGCAGTGGTAAAATCTTGGATAAAATTTGCTCCTACAATTGTAATTCCACGATCTGCAGAAAGTTGGGATGATTTCTTTTTTTTTTCATTAAATTAAATTAAATTAAATTTCATTTTTGTTTCTTTCTTTTTTTGAAATAAATAAATAAATAAATAAATAAATAATAACTGCTGGTAAAAATTGGGTAATCACTGGATCAGATTTGATATTGATTGTCAATATAGGTGTAAATTTATTTCCCCACATTTCAACGGAAATTTGAGTATTTGACTTGACTTGATCTAGTTGAGGAAGAGCACAAGTAATATATGTGCCATTATTGCTTTGAATCATACAGGCTTTATTTCCAACCAAGATTGAAGAATCTCCATTCAAAAATCCAGTTCCAATAATCTTCAATAACAATTTTTTTTTTTTTTCAAAAAAAAAAAAAGAGTTACAAAAAGAATGAAAGAAAAATTACAGTTAATGTAAAATGTCCACTTAGACATGAAACTACAGGAGAGAATGATGTAATTACTGGGTTAGAAACGATTGAGTATTCACTTTCAAAAGCCGTGATGGAGTTATCAATTTGAATGACAATTCTAAATTAAGTTAAAAACTTAAGTTCTCAATTGGAAAAAGAGAAAAAAAGAAAAAAGGAAAAGGATTGTACGTTCCAGTGGTTCCTGGAGAAAAGGGATTGGTATTACAAAGAATTTGAGTATTAGTAAAACTTTCAATTGAACAAAATAAGTTTTCTGATCTTTTAATATATCCTGATCTTTTAGAGCTTCCTGATGTAATATTGGTCAACTTTATAATTGGTGAGATTCCAAAGTCAAAATTGTTTCCTGTAATTACAATTGGTTGGCCACCTGCAGCAATGCTAGAAGTAGTTAGGTTAATTAATTAATTATTGTAGAAAAAAAAGGAGAGAGAAAAAAGGAAAGAAAAAAACCTTGTAAGCTTGGAAATTGAGGAAATAGTTGGATCTTCTTTGTAAACAAAAGAATCACTACTATTTGCTATGGGGAGACCGGACCATGAAACAGAAACAGGTCCTTGGTGAGAATCAGAGGTTTTTGATGTTGTACATGAAATAGTAGAACCTAAGCAATCAACCAATGTTAAGAATGAGAAAAGATCAAAAGAAGGAAAAAAAATTTCTTACTCGTCAAATTAACGAAAATTGAAGTACAAGGAACCCCAGCCACGGTTATATCTGGAACTTCAGGACGAAAGTTTGAGCCAGAAATGACAAGTTTAGTTCCTCCTGAAATTGGTCCACTTGTTCGAGAGATAGAAGAAATTGTTGGAGGATTACAAACAACAGCAACTTCTTCACAAGATGAACTAATTGAAGTAGGCACACAAGTTTCAGTTGTTGAGCACCAAGAACAAGGATTTTCAGATGCCAAACAGAGGAAACAGTAATTATTTATACTACAAGAAGCAAGATCAAAATCAAATGGACCTTGGAAATGAAAACCCCCCAAGAAAATGTCAAGTTGAACCTAAAATTATTTCATTGGAATACTTCAAAAAAAAAAGAAAAGAAAAGAAAAGAAAAGAAGAAAAAGAAGAAAAAGAAGAATAATAATAATCACCTGTTCATCTTGAGTATATGGATAGCCATTATCTAATGGATCTTGACATGAAATTGATGTCGATGAAATATAAGTTCCTGTTGTTTCAATAGTAGAAATTCCAGAGAATTTACAAGTATATGACAGAGTTGGGACTACAATAATTTTCAATCAAATAAAAAATTAAGAAAATACTCTATGAAGTGAAGAAATGTTATACTATTTACAAATTGTGGCTGATCAATGGTCAAAGCGATCAATTCGGGGGAATCAAGGAGTGATAGAGATGGAGAAGGAGTTCCGACAGTGTTTCCAGGGCAATTGGAATTTGTTTGGCCAGGACCATTTGAATTTCCTTGATACATTAATGGTGAATCAGGACAAGTCAGTGTCAATGGAGAACATTTTTGAGTTGTAAAACACCAGCCACAATAAGGTGATGTACAAGTTTCACATGTTGAGCCACTACAATCCCCGAGTGGGAACCTATTGAGAAAAAATATGAAGATAAAATAAATAAATGAATAAAGAAATAAATAATGGAAATACCTTGCAATGTTGGTTGAAGCTGGGGTATCTATTGCATATTGAAAATAACCATATCCTTTTTCAGGATCAACTTTTAAATCTTTGACTTGGGTCATAGTTCCTGTTCTTTTTTTTTGAGAGTTGCTTTGGAGTTGGTTTGGTTCATTTTTTCTTTTTTTAAAAATAATAACAATACCCAAATCCTTCAAGTGTGATATTATAACTCAGTTGGAAGTTGGTTGGTGAAACATTCATGAAGACAGCTATTTGTCCAGGGTATACCACAAATAATGTGTTGTGAATGTCTTTTATCGAACAAAAATATTTAATTTTAAGATTTTAAAGGGTGAAAATAAATAAATAAATAATAACCATCATAAGCCATAGAATAGGAATCGAGGGTTGCACTGATTGTTGCAGTTTTGACGGCTATTATGAAAGTTAACAATTAAATCAAGAAAAATAAGTAAAATATTATTATATACGATCAAGATTTCCAGAAATCGTAGAAAGATCACTAGGAAGTTGATACAATCCAAAGTGATAAACTTTTAGTAAGTAGGGATAGTAACTTCCAAAAATTAGAATTCGGTTGCTGATAACAAAGTCACGGGGCTACAATAAAAGGATAATAAGAAATAAATAAAATGGAACCTAAAAAATAAGTAGTAAATAATTTTAAAATAAAAGTTGACCAAGTAATTTGAGGTTGGAAGGTTAATAGGAACAGAAATTGGGGTTGAACCTGTGATACAATATAGTTGTAACGTTTTACTTAAATAGTTACTTAGATAAGCCCAAGCGTCTCCCAAAATTGGATCATTTCCTAAGTTAAATTGAAAATTTAAAGAAGGAAGGAATTTTTTTTTGTAGGAGAAGAAAGTACTCAGATATTTACACTGAATGTGGTCGTTTGTGTTCGAATCTAAATATCCTTGAGAGATTGGAGAACTAAATTCCCCAGCTGGACTTACATCATAGCGACTGAAAACATTTTTATCGGTACCAGTATCCCCATCAGACTTAAATGTACAAGCGAATATCTTTTTTTTTTGAATTTTTGGATCGAAAGTAAAAAGGAGAGAAGAAAGAAAAAAAAAAGAAAAATACATGGTTATCCACTGAAGTCATTTGAGACGCTGTATTAGGATCTGGAGGGGTGAGTGTTGCTGTCTGTACTAAACTTGAATTGAATGCTTGAAATATGATTCAAAAATTTTAGAACAGGATGAAGAGAAGAAAAAAAAAAAAAAAAAAAAAAAAAATGAGTACCTTGCCAGATTCCATTTCGAGCCGTGACAAGATATTTTGGATTTGAATCAATAAATGAAATTGAATCTGGGTTGTAGGCACCACCATAAAAAGGATCAACCGCAGTTGCAGAAATGCTCATTGAATTAACGGAGTTGACCAAAACTTGGACTAATTTAAAATTTCCTGGTGTGATATACAACATTGAATAGGGACCTGATTTATCAATCTGATACAGTGAGGCATCATATGAAGAGCCAGATAATGAGAGTGCTGTGATTGTGGTAGTAAAAGCTAAGGAGGGAAAAGGAAAGGAAAAGGTTAAACCAAAGGAAAAACAAAGAATAATATATAAAGAATGAATGAATCAAAAAAAAAAAATAAATAAAAGAAAAGGAAAACAAGTCCTTTCAACTTTATGATCAAATAGTCAACAATAACAATAGTCAAAAGTCAAAAGAAATACCGCCATGTTTGACATTGAAAAAACAAAAAAACAAAAAAAAAAAGGGCACAAAGATATACAAAAATAAAATAAAATCAAAAGTGAAGAATGGAGAGACATACCTGTGACATTGTGAGTGAAGAATAAGACTAGGAGCAACAGAAGAAGAGAAAGAGAAAGAGGGAGTGGAGGGGAGAAAGCCATGATTGTTTCTGGTCCAGTCCCAGTCCAAACAGACTCCGATTTTTCTGATTTGTCGACAATTTAATTTATTTTCTTCAACCCTTTTCTTGGAATTGTTTTTTTTTGTTTGTTTGTTTTTTTTTGTTTGTTTGTTTTTTTTTCTCCTTTATTTTTATTTTTCAATTTTTCGGTTGATTTATCAAAAACCACCATGTTTATTATTATTATTATTTTTTATCTCGATTTCAAAATTCAAAATAAACAAAACTGGAAGGAAAAAATAAAAAATATAATTTTCCGCCATTTTTATTCCCATATTCACTCGACTTCTGATTTTCAATTTGCTTGTTTTTTAAATTGAACAAAAAAAAAAAAAGACAGAGAAAATGATTCAAACAATCAAGTTCTCAATATTCATTTGGAGCATTATCCTAATGATTGTTTATTGCACTTTTTCATTTTTTTTTATATTCAAATTAAAAGAAAAGAGTCATTGATATCACGTGATATATCTATTAAATCCAAAAGAGGCAGTTCCTGATTTTTTTTTTTTTCATGTTTACTCTTGTTCTCTTTCTTCTTACTTCTTACTTCTTACTTCTTATTGTTATCATTATTATTCTTTGAGTGATTAGTGTGTTATTTCTGGATTGATTGTTTGTTTCTCTTTTGATAATCCTTTCTCATTTTTTATTTTTTATTATTTTTTTATTATTTTTTTATTATTTTTATTATTTGAAAAAAAAGCAATGACAACAATTACCCTCAACCGTGGTGACCCTTTAAAGCTCCCCAACTCACACAACCTAACTTTCAAGGTCTGTTTTATTCCTTCTATTCCACTTTTAATTTCATTTTCTTTTTCTTTTTCAATATTTATGAATTGAAATTGAAATTAAATGTTTATTTTTGTATATTAAAAGACATGGGAAGTGAGTGAATTGGACCCTGAAGTATATGAAGGAGACGCTGTAAAGAAATTAGGTTATGAGTTTTTTTGGACAAAACACCATTTGAAAGGAAAGGATTTATTACCTTACAGAAAAATTGGAGATCCTTATGTTGATGATATATTGAAAATTGTAAGGATTTTATTATTTAATGATATTTTTAATTTTTAATAGATAAATAAATAAATAAATTAAAAGCATCCTATTAAACCTGATCAAGATGCTCTTTCAGTTGTACTCGAAAAAGCTAAAACTGAAGGAGGAATATTTAAAGACTTAGCTGATCATGTCCTCACTGTCCCAGAATGGGTTGATTGGGAAAAGATTGCCAAAGGACAAGAGGTTTCTTTTTCAAACAAAAAAAAAAAAAAAGAAAGAAAAAACATCTTGAAAAATAAGAATTTAAAATAAAATAAAATAAAATAAAATAAAAAAGGTATTCCATCGTTATTGTCATGTAGCACAAATGGGTCTCTTTTATCTTTCACTGGTTGGAGGATTTGGAGCTCCTAAAATCAATAAAGGTTTCAATTTAATGATTTATTTTTTCTTTAGTTGATTTTATTTCTTATTTTAAACTTTGTTTCCCTTTTTTTTCATCTATTTCTTTTTTAGTTCTAACATCTACTGGTTATCTTGCAAATAAAAATACAATGAGACGATTACTTGAAACAAACCAAATGATTCTCGATTGCATGGTATCCTTTTTTTTTTAAAACAAAAACATTTAATTTGAAATAAAAAAATAAAATCAAATAAAAAAACTTAAGGAAAAAGATGGCCTCAAACCAGGAACTGGAATAGGATGGCAATCAGCTCTCAAAGTTCGATTTTTACATGGTAAAGTTAGGCAAAGACTCACTGACTCAAAAAGATGGAATGTTGAAGAATGGGGAGCTCCAATCAATCAAGAAGATTTAATCGGAACCCAACTTTCTTTTCAATATAATGTCATCTTAACAATTGCAAGAGTTGGCATTACTTTATCTGAAGAAGTATTTATTTTATTATTTATTATTTTTATTTTTATTTGATTTCCATTTATTTATTTATTTATTTATTTTTAAAAACTAGGAAATTGAAAATTATACTCACCTTTGGCGTTATATTGGATACTTATCAGGAATAAAAGATGAATATAATCCATGTTCCAACTTCTCAAGAAGTAAAGGATTCTTAGAATCAGTTGTAATGCATATTATTGAACCAGATGAAAGTTCTCAATTTTTGGCCCTTCATTGTATTGAAGCCCTGGAATCAGATGAAGCACCAATTAAATTACCAAGAGCTACACATTTCCAAATATCAAGAATGATAATGGGTGATCAATTAGCTGATTCCTTGAAGTTCCCAAACTCTCGAATTCAAAAATTTATTGTTGAAATCTTCTTTTTGATATTCCAATTACTCTCGAGATTGACATTTTCTCCAATCATGGGCAAATATTTAGTTCAAAGGAATTTTCAAATTTCAAAAGAAATCACAAAGAAAGGTTTAGGAGGAAGAGCAAATTTTGGCATGACTCGTATTCTTTCTTTTAATTTGAATTATAATTTTAATTACACTTCATTACACTTTCTTAAAATATCAAATAGATGTCCCAACTGATAAAACAATTGATAACCTTGAACGTTTAAAGAGTGAAAAAGAAGAAGAGAGACAACGAAAAGCAAGAAAACTCTCATTATTTTCCCTCCTCTCAACAATTGCTTTCATTATCATTGTTATTTATGCTTCCCAAAAATTAAGAAGAATCAGATCAAATAAATAAATGAAAAAAAAAAAGAAGAAAAAGTTTATAATATGACAGATCATTTTGTATCAAAATTAAATTAATTTAATTTTTTGTTGTTAGCAAGGAAGTTGGTAGTAAAGAAACTGGTCTTTGATTAGCAAAAATTGGTTTTTTCTTTCCATCACCATCTTGCATTTTCTTTTCATCAGCATGAAAACGATAAAGTCCTCCTTCTTTAAAACTTTGTCCTCCAAGGATTGAAAAAAAGAATGTTAATTTAACTAAAATATCTGCGACTTCAAGTAAATGTCTTCTTTGACTTAATTCTGGTTCCAATTTTAAAATGCAATCTAAAACATCGTCCGAAGTAAAGCTAAAAAATTGAGCAATTTTTTTTTTTTTTTTTTTTTTTTTTTTTTCAAAAAAATTAGAAAAAAAGATTTTTTTTTTTTTCAAAATAAATTATTCGGTACCATTTTCTAAAAGTCCTGATTCTTCCCTTAACTTTAACTTGACGATCTACAACAGGAATATTTTTCATAAATCCAACAATAAACTTGCTCCATTTTTCTTGATCTTCATTTGATCTTTGAATAAATTTATGTTTCAAAACTTCTTGACCAATTCTACAATTATTGAATTATTTATTTTTGAACTTTTTTAAAAGATTTGAACAAGGAAAGGAAAATGTTCAAACCTAATGATATCAGGAACTTCATGGCCCTTTAATGTCTTTTTGAAGTCAGGTAGTTTCTCAGTTGCTAATTTTTCAGGTGATTTATCAATAGATAATTTTCCTATTATTTCAACAAAAAATGTGGTTAGCAAATCATG
>Ga0209960_1003581_pt1 | contig 13132 bp, 7 predicted proteins | sample ThiBiot_500_plan_2_FD_183947 | JGI IMG/M metagenome (GOLD analysis project Ga0209960, IMG submission 183947) | Wastewater bioreactor microbial communities from Cape Town, South Africa - Thiocy_expt_500_plan (SPAdes) | ecosystem: Engineered > Bioreactor > Thiocyanate-remediating >... | reverse complement strand
ACTTGTTGTTAATAACGTTAAGTTTGAAGATGGAGTGCAGGTTGTTGAACAATCAGACAGGATGGCCGCCTGATGATATTTGGTCATACACCAGATTTGACAATAACTCAACTTTCGATTCTAAATTCTCAAAATCTATTTTATGTTCCATATATAAAGTGTGTATAAAAATAAAATTATTGTATCATTAATAGTCTTGTTGTTAAATGTTTTGTATTTAATCGTCCTTACAATGTGCTGCATAAAGAGATCCCTCGCCCAGGCTCGGGATGACGTGAGGCTCGGGCTCGGGATGATGATGGGCTCAGCTTGGGATGACGTTGGGCTCAGCTTGGGATGACGTTGGGCTCAGCTTGGGGTGATGTGGTGGTAGGATGCAGTACGATAGTAATACTTCGTCATCCCGAGCATCGCGAGGGATCCCCATGCCCCCGGGCAATGTTTATTTGAACTTGAACAATTGAGTTTTCTGAGGAAGGGTGATGCTTATCATTTTAGAATGTACTGCCTTTTGGAGGTCCCTCGCTTAGGCTCGGGATGACGTGGGGCTCAGCTTGGGATGACATGGGGCTCGGGATTATGTGGATGGTAGAGTGCTCATGCGATAGTAACACTTTCGTTACCCCGAGCATCGCGAGGGATCTCCACGCCCCCCGGGCAATGTTTATTAGAACTTAAACAATTCAGTTTTCTCAGGAAGGGTTATGCTTATTATTTTAGAATGTGCTGCCTTTTGGAGGTCCCTCGCGCAGGCTCGGGATGACGTGGGGCTTAAGCTTCGTGCCGTCTCAAAGCTTGCTCTTTGAATTTCAATTTTTTGTTCCATCATTAATCTCGCAAATAAAAGAGTACATCTTATTTTAAAGAACATATTGTCTAATATTTGTTTATTTGTGAGGGCAAAAATTAATTTCTAAAGGCTATTTAGTAATATATATACCGTCTTCTGGCCTTGGATAATGAAAAAACTTTATGAGCAATTTCAGAAAAGGTACAATATCGTAATATTCGAGTATGGTTCAGACTTGGAAAGAAAAGCTAATCATCTTGAAATACTGCAGACAAAGAGTAGTGATCATAATTATAAGCATTATGAGTTAAATCATTTAACTAAGTCGCAGTAATTTAAATGTAGATAAGGTTCAATCGGCTTTATTAAAAGGGCACTATGTGATCATATTTCGTTATTTGGCAAAAGAAGTATTCATTACTTTGATCTCACTCACGTCCATTTTGGTCTTGATTTTTCTAAGTAATCAATTGATTCAATACTTAAATCGGGCTGCTTCAGGAAATATACCGGGTATGATCATCATGAAGCTGATGATGCTGGAATTACCCACGTTACTCAGTTTATTAATCCCGCTTGGACTCTATGTTGCGATGTTACTAGCCTATGGTCGCTTGTATGCAGAAAGTGAGATGACTGTTTTAAGTGCTTGTGGTTATAGTTCACAACAATTATTACGTCACAGTATGTATATGGGCGCAGTCGTATCTTTCATCGTGGCTGTCATTATGATTTGGGCCACGCCTCATATTTATGTTGAACGAGCAAAATTATTACGCACTACCGGTATTCAAACATTGGTGCAAACGATTATGCCCGGACGCTTTCATGCAATCAATGATGGCTTGGAAGTGTTCTATGTACAATCGATGAGCCGCGATCACACACGTGCTGAACAGGTGTTTCTTGCAAAAAGAACACGGGATACCGCAGAAATTCATTGGGATGTGATTTGGGCCAACAAAGCTTTTGCTGAGACTGATAAAAAAAATCATGAAGATTATATTATTTTGGAAGAAGGGAAAGAATATCGCGGCGTTCCTGGAAAAGCGGATTATCAAATTGCGGAATTTGGTCAATACAAGACGCGTTTACCCCATCCTGTCGTAAAAATTAATGATGATGTACGAACCTTTCCCACTGCGAGTTTGTGGCCCATAAATAATAAAGATTTACGAAAAGCAGCAGAATTGCAATGGCGTCTATCGGTTCCCATTATGGTTTTGGTCTTAACCTTAATCGCGGTACCTCTAAGTCGTATTAATCCACGCTCCGGTAAGTATGCTCAATTGTTCCCAGCGATCATTATTTACATTATATATGCGAACTTAATGTTTATAGGGCGTAATGCGATTGTATCAGGAACAATACCTACATGGCTGGGTTTATGGTGGATTCATATTGTGTTTGCACTTCTTGGTCTGGGTTTAATCAGGCGAAATCAGGTGAAACTTTCATGAAAATTTTAGAACGTTATATCGCTAAAACGGTTCTTGCCGCGATTGGACTTGTGACGTTAATGCTCGTAGGTTTGCAAATTTTTATCCTGTTTGTGGATCAAATTAGTGATTTAGGACGCGCGGATTATGGGATCTTGCAGGCGGCTTTTTATGTTTTATTGCAGTTACCTTATCAAGTTTACCTCTTCTTTCCCATGGCCAGTTTATTGGGCTGTCTTATTGGTCTTGGAACCTTGGCAAGTCATAGTGAGCTGGTGGTGATGCGGGCATCCGGTGTTTCCATCATGCAAGTTACGCAGGCTGTTCTTAAGGCTTCATTAATCGTGATTGTGCTCATGACTACTTTAGGTGAGACCATAATTCCTTATCTTGCCCATTATGGAACAGATTATAAAACTGCGGCCGTAAGTGGTGGGCAAACACTGCGTACTGCTAAAGGTTTTTGGATGCGACAAGGGAATGATTTTATTTCTGTGGGACAAATTTTACCGCATAATAAATTGCAATTCGTTTACCAATTTCGTTTTGACGACCAACATCATTTACGCCTATCGCGTTATATTTTAAAAGCCGTTTACACCGAAGACGGTTGGATTGCCTATAATGTCCAACAGACAACTTTCACCGATGAGCGTACGCAAGCCGAACAATTTTCCAGTATGCCTTGGGATGTCACTATTAAGCCCAAAGTTTTAAGTATTAGTGCGGTCGATCCAGATGAGATGTCTTTGCGTGAACTCAATCGCTATATCAGGGAGCAAAAACGCACACATCAAAATGCTCATATTTATCAATTTGCATTTTTGCAACGCATTATTCAACCGCTCACCACCATGGTGATGATGATTTTAGCCATCCCCTTTATTTTTGGGCCTTTACGTTCCTCAACGATGGGAGCTAAATTATTGGTTGGAGCTGCAGTTGGTTTTAGTTTTCACATTATCAGTCGATTTTTTGGTCCTTTAAGTGCCGTCTTCCAATTGCCTCCGGAATTGGCAGCTTTAGGGCCCACATGTCTTTTTGCATTAGTCGGGCTCTACCTAATGCGCCAAGCCCGTTAAGGAAGAGGCAACCAATATGAGTCTTTTTGGAACGTATATTGCGGCAAGCTTACCAATGAATGAGCGTATTGCCCTTCAGATGCACCATATAGTCTTGACCAATCGATTTTTTTACCGGTGAGATAGGCGTCCAGAGCCTCTTGAGCCGAGAGAGGGCATAAAATCTCATCACCTTCCTGAACTTCATGAATTTTAAAATTATTCTGGGCGAGGGCTTGCTTTAATTCCTCTTTATTTCTGATTAACAATGCAATACGGTATCTTAAGTGCTCCCGTCCTAAAGCCTGGGTAAAACAGATATCCTCAAGCATTTCATCATTGGCTCTGTGTAGAAAATCCTGATAATTGATAATGAGCTGTTTTAAAGAGTGCTCACTTTTGGCAGAGATCAAAAACAAATACGAGGATGCATGGATTGATTGCCTTATGGGTGTTTCAGTTACAGGAGCGCGACTTATGATCATATGTGCATTGGTTCCAGAAAAACCAAAAGAGCTTACGGCAGCGTATTGTAACGGGTGTGTCGGGAGTACATTATCGCTTGCGATTTCAATTTGTCCTTTAAGGGTGATGCGGGGGTTTAGATCTTTAAAATTCAGTGTAGCAGGAATGAATTGGTGTTTTAGGGTTAATATCGTTTTAATGACGCCAGCAACTCCTGCTGCTGCCTCAAGATGACCTATATTGGTTTTGACTGAGCCTAGCCTTAAGGGTTCGGCGCGCAGGCCTTCGTATATATCGACAATCGTATTAACTTCAATAGGATCACCTAAACTCGTTCCGGTACCGTGGCATTCTATATAGCCTACATCGGCTGGAGATAAACCGGATTTATTAAGGACTTGCTGAAGTAATTTTTTTTGTGCCCTACCATTGGGTACGGTTAAGCCACTCGATGCACCATCTTGGTTGTAGGCAGAACTTTTGATAACAGCATGCACGACATTATTGTCGTTTATAGCATCAGATAATCGCTTTAACACCACAATGCCGCATCCCTCACCACGAACATAACCATTAGCTGCTGCATCAAATGTTTTACAACGACCATCAGCTGCCAGCATACCGGCTTTTGAAAAATTGATAAAAAGATACGGGGAGAGAATGGCATTGACACCGCCTGCTATCGCCAATTCGCAATCACGACGGCGCAAATGTTCGCATGCCTGATGAAGTGCAACTAAAGATGAGGAGCAAGCAGTATCGATTGCCATATTTGGACCCTCTAATCCTAGAAAGTAGGAGAGTCTGCCTGCGGCGACACTTGCGGAATTACCAATCGCTACGTGTCGATTAATGGCATTGTCATCCAGATTTTTAAGGATGAGCGTTTCATAATCATGGCTTGAAATACCGATAAAAATTCCGGTATTACTCCCCCTAAGTGCATGAGGAGGAATCGCGGCATCTTCTAGTGCATGCCAGGTTTGTTGTAAAAGCATCCGTTGTTGTGGGTCGAGATAAGCCGCAGCCTTCGGATTTATTGCAAAAAAAAGTGCGTCAAAAGCTTCTATGTCCTTAATAAATCCACCATAACGGGTGCTCATCTTGCCAGGAGCTGCAGGTTTTTCATCGTAATATTGATTCACATCCCAACGAGAAGAGGGTATTTCCTGTATTGCTGTTTGTTTTTGCAATAACAATTCCCAAAATTCTTCTATATTTTGAGCACCGGGAACTATGGCGCTCATACCGACCACCGCAATTTCTTCTTCGTTGCTCTTTGACGTTCTGGAGGAAGGGGTAGGAGTCAGTACTGGGTTTTCATAACCCAATCTCTCCAAAAGATATTCACTAATCGCGCCAACATTGGGGTAATTGAAAACTAATGATGAGTCCAGACTGAGCTGGTATTCGCATGCTTCTTCAACCGCTTCCTTTAATTGTGCTGCCTTTATCGAGTCAAAACCGTATTCAAAAAATCCTTTTTGCAGATCGACCAATTTTTCACCGGTATCTAAAATTTCTTCCGTTAGGTTAATCAATAATTGTTGTAGTATATTTTTTCTTTGCTGCTCAGGGGTATGCGCTAAAATTTCAATCCAGGATTTATTGTTTTTTTTGACTAAGTCAGGCTTACTGGATTGCTGTTGTACGAAATGATAAATTGGTTTGATTGACTCTTGCTCAATTAGCTCTTTACAACGATTTCGCTCTAATTTGCCACTGGTTGTTTTGGGGATGCTTTTGGGCGGTAACAGATAAATACTCTGAGCATGAATTTGTAATTTGTGAAACAAAGAATTCTGAATTTCATCGATAATAAGCTTGTAATCTGCGGACGCTGTGTTTGGGTGCACCTCTACAGCTAAAGCAAGTGTCTCTTTATCATTGAGCGTGACCGGAAAGGCCACTGTGCAGCCAATACGAATATGGGGGCTTGCTCTTTCTGCAATGAATTCAATATCTTGTGGATAAAAGTTTTGCCCGTTTAAAATAATTAACTGTTTCAAGCGTCCGCATATAAACAATTGCTGTTCGTAAAAAAAACCTAAATCACCCGTGCGTAAATACTGTTTGTGGAGGGGGTCATTTTTAAGCGTATTTTTAAATACTTTAGTGGTTTCTTCAGGATTATTAAAATACCCACTAGATACTGATGCGCCGTGTAACCAAATTTCTCCTACTTCATCCGGGCTTGCTAACTCCGAGGTATCAGGATTGACAATTTTTACTTCCATCAACGGGACGCCGGAACTAACGAGTTGTTTTGCCTGAGCGTGCTCAGCAACTGGCTCTATTTTATTTTTTTTAAAAAGGATGGGATCCACGTAAAGAATTTTTTCATCGGTCATAAACGGCTTGGCGGTGCACATAACCGTGGACTCTGCCAATCCATAACAAGGAAGCATTGCGCCCTTGCGTAATCCTGCCGGTGCAAATTTAGTATAAAATAAGCGCAGCGTTTCGATGTTTAAAGGTTCTGCCCCGTTTGCTGCTGCTTCTAGCTGGGATAATTTAAGCTCGGGTATTATCTCCGCGGGCGTTTTTCTGGCGCATAATTCATAAGCAAAATTAGGTCCCCCTGTTCGAGTACATTGAAATTGGGACATATAGGTTACCCAACGTGCTGGGCGTGCGATGAAGTCAAGCGTTGACATGAGCGTCACTTCCATTCCCTCGTATAATGGGGATAGAATTCCAGCAATTAAACCCATGTCATGGTAGGGTGGTAGCCATGAAAATAAATGACAATCTGGAGTGTAATGACAGGCCTTATGGATGATACTCAAATTATCCAGGAGATTAGCATGACTGAGCATTACTCCTCGAGGTGTTTTCGTGGAGCCTGAGGTATATTGTAAAAAGGCAACATCTTCTGTAAAAATATCAGGGAACTGGAGCTCGTTATAAGTGTATTTATTACTGTCCTCAATATTGATAAAGGTTAATCCGAACTTATCCAGGTTGTTTAAAATCAAGGATTGATTTTCACTAATCCCCAATAGTTGCCTCATTTTCCCAGGGATAAAACGATTTGCTGTTTGTGCATGACGCATAGTTTTGGCTGTTTTTTTATCACAAAGTAATAATGAAGGTTGAGCATTTTCCAATACATGAAGAAAGCGATTCGTCATGGCTGCATTTGCAGGTGGAAAAATAGGGACGGCTATGGTTCGTGTTAATAAGCAGGCTAAAAAGCCAATAATAAATTCAAGACCCGGTTGTGCCGCGAGAAGGATGCGATCTAAAGGTTGAGTTTTCTCCTGTATCAGAGCCCCCAATTGGGCAGCACGATGATACAGTTCCCCATAGTTTAGGGTTTCAATTTGTCCTTCCTGGATGATAAATCGGTAAGCTTGTTTTTCAGGCTCAAAATGCGCGCGATATTTTAGAATGTCGGTTAATGTTTTGAATTCGCTTTGAGTTTTAGAACGGTAAATCAAGGTATTCCCTTCCTCTTGTTTTCTGTCACGGCTCATCGACAATAATTCTATGATTTTAATTAGTTTAGTCTATTTTAAATTAAGTTTGTGTTACATGTTCAATAAATTAACGTTTAAATTATTTTATCACCTATTTGACTCACATATTGACTGTACTATACTCCATCTGTAGTAACATCATCTTGAGGTCCTTGTGCATAGCTTAATCAACCGTTTTTTGCAAATATCGAGTAATCTAAAATCTGTGTGTTCAAATCGCATAAACATTTTTGTCGCGGCGGTGATCTTTATTCCATTACTCACTACACTTTTTTTAGTTATCTCCGGTTTGATTTTCCAGGTTAGAAGTTTTACCTGGGTGCTTTTTATAATTGGATACTGTCTTACCGTGCTTGGTATTACCGTAGGATATCACCGTTATTTAACTCATAAAAGCTTCACGACAGGACGTGTAATGAGTACGGTGTTGATTGCTTTGGGATGCATGGCTTATGAGGGCCCCCCTTCATTTTGGGTAGGTATCCATCGAAAACATCATATTTCTCCTGATACCGCTATTGATCCCCATTCGCCTTATCAAGAGCAGCGACTCAGTCTGCGTACATTTCTGCATTCTCATATCGGGTGGATGTTTAATATAAAACTTTCAGAATGGCAGCCCTATATTAAGGATATTAAGCGACAAAAAGTAATTCGCTTCTTTGATCGCTACTATGTGGCCATTGCTTTTTCGGGCTTACTCATACCTGCGGCCATCAATGGATGGTATTACCACAGCTGGGAGCAGTTTGTGATCGGTTTTTTAGTTTGCGGGGTATTTCGAGTATTCGTCCAGCATCAAGTGACTTGGTCCATTAATTCGGTCTGCCATGTCTGGGGTAAATCCCATTTCCAGACAGTAGACAATAGTAAAAACAATAGTCTGCTCGGTATTCTTGCGCTGGGAGAAGGCTGGCACAATGGTCATCATGCTTTTCCCAGATCAGCGCGCCATGGACTGTTAAAAGGACAAATTGATATCAGTTATGGATTTATTCGATTTTTAGAGCGCTTAGGACTCGCAACTGAAGTACGTGAGGTGAGCCGTATTAGCATTATCAAAAAGTTGCTGCAGAAACAGCAAGAGCTAAAAAAAGGCGGTTAAGCAACTTGTCCTGCAGCCCATCCAGAAGACCAGGCCCATTGAAAATTATAGCCCCCGAGCCATCCTGTGACATCGACGGCCTCACCAATAAAATAAAGGTTAGGTACCGTATGAGCGGCCATTGTTTTTGATGATAAGGCATCACAATCGATACCTCCAAGGGTTACCTCAGCGGTGCGATAGCCCTCAGTGCCATTTGGTTTAAGTGACCAGTGATGTAATTTATAGGCAAGTTCTTCAAAATCACGATTAGCACATTCGGCCATTTTGCGCTCGCGAATATCCGCGAGGGCGATCTCAATAAGTCTTTTGGGTAGCAGTTGGGCTAACAGCGTATGCAGTTGTTTATGAGGATGCTGCGCGCGCGCCTCTTTTAAATAGTGGACTAAATCCATATCCGGCAATAGATTTAATTCAATATACTCTCCAGGTAACCAATAAGAAGAGATTTGTAGTATTGCAGGGCCACTTAAACCACGATGGGTAAATAAAATATTTTCACGAAATGTGATGCGTTTATTTTGGCAAAGTGTGTCAACACTTACTCCTGATAAGGGGGTGAGTAGCTCCTTATCTTTTACATCAAGAGTAAAAGGTACAAGGCCTGCACGTGTGGGCCATACTTTAATGCCAAATTGCTCAGCCACTTTGTATGCAAAAGGACTGGCGCCCATCGTCGGTATGGACAAACCGCCGGTAGCGATAACGAGAGAGGAGGCGCTGTAGGTCTCTTGCGCTGTACGGATAATAAATTGTTCATTTTTTTTAATGTCCAAGATGGGTTTTTGGAGCATAATTTTAACTTGAGCCTTGGCACATTCTGCAAGGAGCATATCAACAATAACCTGAGCTTTTTCATCACAAAAGAGCTGTCCTAAGGTTTTTTCATGAAAAGAAATACGGTGCTTTTTTACACGCTCTATAAAATCCCATTGGGTAAACCGACTCAGTGCTGATTTTGCAAAATGAGGATTGTGAGAAATATATTTTTCCGGATCAATATAGTAATTTGTAAAATTACATCGCCCACCACCGGACATTAGAATCTTTTTACCAGGTTTATTGGCATGATCCAAAACGAGTACTTTACGTTGACGCTTACCTGATTCAATCGCACACATTAAACCCGCAGCGCCGGCACCAATAACAATTACATCAAATGCTTCCATGAAGAAAAGACAGGGTGGTTTGAAAAGGAGCAAGGGTAACATAGGTTAATACACAGTATCTACCGAATTATAAGTTAATCGGTTTCTAACGGGACATCCACTTTGCGATGCCAAATCACCTGTGCGACTTGCAAAATTTCACAGTTAAACAAAAAAGCCGATGATGCGCGCGTATCGACATTCATACTAATTAAATTAAATCGTCCTGCCTCAGAGCCCGGTCTTAATTTTCGGACTAAAGTTTCTCCTGAAGCAAGGTTTACGATACAGAAAGTTCCAACATAGCGCTCGGCATAATCAACAGGAACCCACTTGCCCCCGACATAATCACCCAAACCATAAAAGGGGAGCATTGAATCATCGGTAATTACGGTGATTACCGGATTTTTATTCTCAGCTTCAAAAAAATGAATTTCTTTTAAAATGGTATTTTCTTCGGTAAGGGAAGTTGAGGATGAAGAATTAATCGGTCGTGGTGGCAGGCCCTCACCATGGATGAACCACTCAGGCGATGTGATAAGACCACAATCAAAGAGGGTTTTGACATATTTGACCATACTTTTTTTAGGCACAGGATAACGACCATCTTCCCAAGCCTGAAGAGTTGCGGCGGAGAATCCACATTTATCTGCAAACTCACGTCTGGAAAAGCCTAGTTGCATTCGTACACTTTTGAGGCGTTCCCCAACAATTTTAAACTGTTCTCTTTCCAATGGCATCTAACATAAAATAGATAAAAAATATTAAAAAATAGTGTCTTTGACAGCCCCGCCTAAGCAAATTTAATATTTTTCATCACGATACATAATCTATTTTAATTAGAGAGATTTCGATGTCAATTTATTTAGAAAAGTATTTATTTCTTAAATTAATAGGAAACCTTCTTCGTATCCACAGGAATATTAATTAGCAGGCAAGGTGCATTATATTTGATTAAATGCAATGCGGGAATAGATTTTGCTTAAAAATGGATAAATTTGTTATATTTTTTGATATAAATCAAATATCAAAGTCGATAAATATTAAATTTTAATATTTTTTAAATTAAAATAGTTCCGTTATCTTTTTTAAAATGCTGTATTTCGTTATGTAATACCCGCACTGATACCGCTTAAGTGTCTAATGGCGAAAGGATACTCTTCATTGCATTTTGCGAATTTATTAACTAATAATGGATGAAGAGGTATTATTGAAGGATGATAAAAATGAATGAGCTGGACATATTAAAATTATTTTATGATGAAATGAAACTTCGCGGAGTTACTCGAGATCAGGTGTTCTTAACGATTGAAGAAGATGCTGCAGCTATTTTATCTCGTAAGCTCAATACTCCGGTTACTGTAGAGCAGGCACAAAAATTAACCGATATTTGTATTGCCAATGAATGGTTAGAACGCACTACAGCCGATCCCTACTATAAATATTTATCACTGACTGAGGCGGGTCTACAAATCGTATTAATGAGCGAATATAGCGCATAAGAAGATCCGATGTGAGAGGTATAATCTTCACGTAAATCTGGGTAAAATACCTTACTTTATTTTTTTGTTGTCTCGCCATGCCAAAAAGAACTGATATTAGATCCATTTTAATTTTGGGAGCAGGGCCCATCGTCATTGGGCAAGCGTGTGAATTTGATTATTCAGGTACTCAAGCAGTTCGGGCACTACGCGAGGAAGGTTACCGCGTGATTCTTGTGAATTCAAATCCCGCCACCATCATGACCGATCCGGAGTTAGCTGACGCAACCTATATCGAACCCATCACCTGGCCAGAAGTGGCCCGTATCATCGAAATTGAACGACCCGAAGCGTTATTACCGACCATGGGTGGACAAACCGCATTGAACTGTGCTCTCGATTTGGTTCGCGAGGGCGTCTTAGCACGTTACGGGGTTGAGATGATTGGCGCCACCCGTGAAGCCATCGATCGAGCAGAAGATCGGGAAAAATTTCGCCAACTGATGCAGAGTGTGGGGCTGGAAATGCCGCGCTCAGCAATCGCACACAGCATGGAAGAGGCTTTTCAAGTCCAAGCACGCTTGGGTTTCCCTGCGATAATTCGACCCTCCTTTACCATGGGGGGCAGCGGGGGTGGAATTGCTTATAATCGTGAGGAGTTTGAAGAGATTTGTCTTCGTGGTCTTGAGCTTTCCCCCACCCATGAATTACTCATCGATGAATCTGTTCTAGGATGGAAAGAGTATGAGATGGAAGTGGTACGGGATAAAAACGATAATTGTATTATTGTTTGTACCATTGAAAATCTTGATCCAATGGGCGTTCACACCGGAGACTCGATAACCGTCGCCCCTGCACAAACGCTTACAGATAAAGAATATCAGCGGATGCGCGATGCAGCGATTAAAGTATTACGAGCAGTAGGAGTTGATACAGGCGGCTCAAACGTGCAATTTGCTGTCAATCCTGACGATGGTCGATTATTGGTCGTGGAAATGAATCCGCGGGTCTCACGCAGTTCAGCACTTGCATCCAAAGCTACCGGTTTTCCTATCGCTAAAATTGCGGCAAAGCTTGCCATAGGTTACACCTTGGATGAACTTAAAAATGAAATCACCGGAGGTAAAACCCCAGCGGCGTTCGAACCGGCAATCGATTATGTAGTCACTAAAATTCCGCGGTTCAATTTTGATAAGTTTCCGCAAACCTCGACTACCTTAACAACCCAAATGAAATCTGTTGGTGAGGTCATGGCAATAGGGGCTAACTTCCAGGAATCCCTTCAGAAAGCTATTCGTGGCTTAGAGATTGGGCGTTACGGATTAATCTCTCTATTTAAGGGTAAAGATTTAGCTGAATTACGCGGACATTTACGTGAACCAACCCCAGATAGATTGTGGTATGTGGCTGATGCTTTTCGATTAGGCATGAGTTTAGATGAGGTGCACGCAGAATGTCGTATTGATCCCTGGTTTCTTGCGCAAATTGCTGATTTAGTTGGCTGGGAGCACCATTATAAAGGTAAAATATTACACAATGTAGATAAATTAGAATTACTGCAACTAAAACGCCGAGGTTTTGCAGATGCCTTTTTGGGTGATTTGTTCGCCTGTAGTGAAGAAGAGGTGCGTCATTACCGGAAACAACAAGGAGTGATTCCAGTTTACAAACGTATTGATTCCTGTGCGGGCGAATTTCCTAGTACAACGGCCTATATGTATTCTTGTTATGAACAGGAGTGCGAATCTGAGCCTGAAAGCTTAGCCAAAAAGATCATAATTCTTGGTGGTGGGCCCAACCGTATAGGTCAGGGAATAGAATTTGATTATTGTTGTGTACATGCTGCCATGGCTTTGCGCGAAGAGGGTTGGCAAACCATCATGGTTAACTGTAACCCTGAAACCGTGTCCACCGATTTTGATACCTCCGATCGCCTTTATTTTGAACCGGTTACTCTTGAGGATGTATTGGCCATCGTGGATATCGAAAAACCACATGGTGTGATTGTGCATTATGGAGGGCAAACTCCGCTTAAATTGGCTCGGGATTTAGAAGCCAATGGGGTGACGATTATCGGAACGTCTCCAGATGCTATCGATCAAGCAGAAGACCGGGACCGTTTTCAAAAATTAGTCCATGAATTAAATCTGCATCAACCCGA
>Ga0209960_1003580_pt1 | contig 13138 bp, 20 predicted proteins | sample ThiBiot_500_plan_2_FD_183947 | JGI IMG/M metagenome (GOLD analysis project Ga0209960, IMG submission 183947) | Wastewater bioreactor microbial communities from Cape Town, South Africa - Thiocy_expt_500_plan (SPAdes) | ecosystem: Engineered > Bioreactor > Thiocyanate-remediating >... | reverse complement strand
GAAGAACCACCCGAAAAAAAAAAAATTCCTTTCCGTTTTCAAATAACCAACAAAAAAAAAAAAAAAAAAGAAATTCTTGTTATAAAAAGTATAAATAAGAAACCTGTTATCATTCTTTGGTTTGAAGTTGATCAACCATCTCTCCCTCTCTCATTCTCAATGAATTAGTATTCTTTATTGCGAGAGGAAAAAAAAGAATTTTTAGAGAAGAAGAAAAGAAAAAGTCAAACACTCATTCCAAACGTTCCTGTTTCTTTCTCTCTCGTCTCAAGAAAGCTGGTAAAATGGATCACTAGATGTCGTGATAAACTCAAAATGCAATCAATTGAAAGGTGTTTCAGAGATCCTAAATCAGAATTAGAGGACCAAGGATTCAAGAAAGATTGATTGAAAATTAAAAAGAAAAGAAAAATAACGAATTCAAATTGTAAGCAGGAAGAAATGAGTTCACAACGAATTTCAGTTTATTCTAAAACTAAATAACTTTGACTTGCTGAGTTTCAGATGATCATTTTGTTTCAGAAGAAGGTCTTCTTGGTATTGGATTGATTGAAATGAAATGAAACCTTATAAATCGCAGTCAAAACCTGAAAAATAGATGATGAAATCCAAAAAAAAAAAAAAAAAAAAATGTCTGTTTCCTTCTCTTTGTTTTCCAAATAACGCCTCCCCACTAATTTCTTATTTCCTAATGATTAATCATTCCAATCATTTTTTTTTAGAATCATGATTTACTCTTTTTGTTTCATATTCATTTTTTTTTAAATTTCTTTTATTTTATTTCTGATTTGATTTTTATTTTTAAAATTATTGTTCTTTTTCTTTGAGTGTTCGAAAAATGGAAGAAAAAAAGAATATTAATAAATTTTTTTTTTTTTTTTTTTTTGGGAGTTAATTTCATTTCATTTGATTCTCTTTGTTTTATGGTTCATGATAGTTAAATTATTTGTTCTTTCATTTAAATTTAACTTTTATTTTAACTTTTATTTTAACTTTTATTTTAGCTTTATATTTTAGTTTTATTTATTTGTTCGATTAGTTTTAAACTTATTATTTATCTTTTGGAATGAGACCCCTTGGCATTCGCTCTGACCATTTCATCATTTTCTATTTATGAACACATTTTTCAACACTTCCTCAATATTTTCTTGTCTTCTCAATAACATCAATTATCCAAACTTTTTTCATTCTTTTTCTCAAAATAAATAAATAAATAAATAAATAATAAAAAATAAAAAAGGTCTCAAGGTGGAGGACAAGATGATAAGGTGAAGCAAGTGCAAGCCCAAGTTGACGAAGTCAAGGGTATAATGCATCAAAATATTGAAAAAGTTATTGACAGAGGAGATAAGATAGAAAATCTTCAAGAAAAAACAGGTACTTAAAAAAAAAAGAAAACCTTTTTTTTAAAAAAAAGATTAAATTAAATTAAATAATTTGTCCGAACTTTCTCATCAACTCTGATGATTATTATTTATTATTTATTATTTTATAGATGAATTACAATCCCAAGCTCAACAATTCAAAAAATCAACTACTAAACTCAGGAAGGCTATGTGGTGGAAGAATATGAAATTGAACTTATTGATTGCTTTTGTTGTTGTGATTATTCTTATCCTTGTTATTGTTAGTAAGATTTTTGTTTTTCATTTCACTTTTTCTTTTGATTTTTTATTATTTTGATTTCTTTTCATTTTCTAATAAAATTTTCAAAAAAAAAACAAGTCCCTGTTTGCACGAGTGCTGCACAACCATGTACTGCAAAATCAAAACCTACTACTCCACCAACTTAAAAACAAAAAGAAACAGAAAAATTTTTTATTTATTTTTGTTGTGTTTTATCTATATCCATTTTTCGAAATAAAAAGAGAAAGAAAAAGAAAAAAAGAAATTGTGTCACAAAGTTATACATTTTACAAAAAAATTTAGGAGAAAATAATAATTAATGCGAAGAAGAGTCATTTTCTGAATATTGAGCAAAGCCATCTTCATTCTCAAAACCATCTAAATGTTCCATGCCTTCAAAATTATCAAAATTTTCTACATTATAACGAAAAGAGGAAGGACTTGTAACAGGAGATGAAGAGGAAGTCATTGATTGAGGATCATAAGAAAGGACTGTTTCAGAGTCTAAATAGAATGATTTGATTCATATTTGGTTTTTGAATTTTAAATTTTGAATTTTGAAAAGAAAAAAATGAAACAAACAAACAAACCTTGATTTGCTAAAACATTTGGAGGAAGATAAGAGTGAAGATGAGGAGGTAAAAGTGAGGTTATATCATTTCTAGAACAATGATTGAATCCTAGCCTTCTCAAAACTTCAATATCATCATGAATTTCAAAAGGCATATCAAATTCGAATCGATAATGTGATCTAATATATCAAAAAATTATTATTACATTGTATTATTATTTTTTTTGAAAAAAAAAAAAAATTTGGATTCAGAAAGAAAAAAAAAAAAAGAGAAGCAAACCTATTCTCTAACATTTCACAATTAATTTTAGTTTCTTCATGTGCATTGACAAGAATAAAGGGCAAAGGAATCTTTCTACTTTTGTCATTTTCTTTTTCTTGTTCAGAGTTTCTCTTCAATAAATTTTTAAATGAGATTTCTTGAAGGAGAAGCTCTTGAAGATGAACTCTTTTCTTTTGAATCCGATCATTTATTTCTTTTTTTTCATTCTATTAATTAATAAAAATTATATTAGAGAATTGTTATTAATGAAATATATTTCTTCATAATTTCTTATTCTTTGTTATTTTATTTTTGTTTCAAGCATACCTCAAGACGGATAATCTCATGTGAAGAATTTTGTGGAAAACCAATCCAATGAATTTCTTTTTTATCTTTTGTGATAATATCCATTGCCATCAGTACATTTAATGCATCATAAACTCTTCTTCGAATATTTTTCTATCATACAATAACAATAATGTTATTACAAAAGAAAAAAGAAAAAAAAAAACAAAAAACAAAAAACAAAAAATCTTACATCTTCTTCACCTTTGTCTAACTCATTTATTAACTCATCTGCAACTTGTTTATAAGTTGTCTTTTTCTTACTTTCCACTTTATTTAATACAAGCAAACTAAAATGTCTAAGACCACTCTTTTCTCTTGCTTTTTGGTTTCTATCCCTAATATATTTTTTCATTTTGTGTCATTGAACCTTCTGTCTTTCAAGATTTCTCTTTTCATTGAAAAATAAAGAAAGAAAAAGAAAAAAGAAGAGCTCTTACGGGTTAAATAATTCAGTTTTTGCTTTTGTATGTTTTCCTTCAGATCTTGTTCTTTTCACAGAAGGTAGATCTTGGTTGTCAGAAGTGGTTTTCCTTTTGCTCATCTCTTTCTTTTTGGAAAATAAAACTAAAATGATACACGATAAAAAAAACACACAATACTCCAAAGGAACTATCCTTTCATACAATTTATAAATATAAAGAATTTCACTCTATTCTAATTCTATTCTATTCTATTCTATTCTATTTGGAGGAGAAGAGATCAGGTAAAGAAATAGAAAATGCGTCAAAAAATTTTTAGAAAAAAAATTTTTTTTGTTTTTGTTTTTGGTTTTATTTTCTTGGGTTTACAATTAATTTTTTAAAAAAAAAAATACAAAAATGAATAAAAAATACAATGAGAATAAAAATGAAAAGTAATATATGAAACAATGAAATAATGAGTATAAAACAATTCAAATAATGAAAGTGTATTGAACAAAAAACAAAAAAAAAAAAAAAAAAAGAGCTGAAACAAAAAACCCAAAAAAAAAAAAAATCCAAAAAGTGAAAAAGGGAATCAAAATTCGATTGATTGTTAATAACTTATTTTCTTCTTGAAACGACAATTTTCAACGCCTTTTTTGTGAATTTCTCTTTTCGCAATTCAAACACAACAATCAATTCAATTTTCAATTCAATTCATTGAAAGACTAAAGGTTAAAGATCTCAATCATTCACAGCCTAACGACAAAGACAGATTAGTTAGTTAGTTTGTTGAGATGAAATCATAATTCTTTGAGTTTGAGTTTAGATTTTGAGTTAAACAAGAAAATGTTCTGCTCAAATTGTGAAATTAAGAAATTAACAAAACAAAACGAAACATTCATTCATTTCTCTTCTTTTTGTTCACTCATTCTCATTATCATTAAATGTAAATCTTCAAAAATTTGTAGATTTTACAATGAATTGACTTTAGATTCTGTATCTTCTTGAAACTTTGCAATTCAAAAGTCGATGTTGTTTTGATTGTTGTGGTTTCCTTATAGTTTTTCCTTTTTTGAACCTACTTTTCCGTTTTGATTTTTTTTTTCTTTTTTTCTTTAGGTCCTCGTTCACTTTCTCCTCAAAAACAAAGAACAATACGATCATTCAAGGTTCATTCCATTTTCTTTTCCTTCATTTTCTATTTTTCCTATTTTTTTTTTTTTCTCAAATAAAATATGAATCCAAATTTACTTTTTTTTGCGAACTTTTCGAATTTTAAAATTTTCAATTTTTTTTTCTTTTTCTTCAACTCGACTGACTTTTTCTTCCCTTTCTTTTCGTTTCTTTTCTTCTCATCTTTATTTTAGAATGTATTTAGAAACATTTTTCTTCCTTTGTGCATTTTGTGCAATATTGAGCTTCCTTTTGAGGACAAATAGACTCCCAACGACAGCTACATCTATGACAAAGTCAAGTGATTTCCAAAACTTTCAAAGGAGCTATTTGATTGTTTTTGTCCTTGTTATGAGTAACTTTTCTTCCTTGAGCAACTGATCTTTTTTTTTTTTTTGAAGAACAATACAAAAATATAATATATTTATAAAATTCTTATTTTGAAATATTCTATTAGTGGGTGATTGGCTTCAAGGACCTTATGTTTATGCTCTTTATCAACTCTATGGTTATGAAAGAAATGATATTGCAATTTTGTTCGTAGCTGGATTTCTTTCAAGTGCCGTTTTTGGAACAGTTATTGGTTCATTTGCTGATACAATGTATTTTTTATTTTTGGGATTATAGAAAAAAAATCATTCTTCAATCATAATCATCAAATGCTAATTATTTCTTTTTTTTTTTTTTTCCTTCTCAAATCGAATTAGAGGAAGAAAAAGATCTGCACTTGCTTTTTGTGTCATTTATTCAATTTCATGTCTTACAAAGTTATCTCCTAATTTTAATGTCTTATTTTTTGGAAGAATTCTTGCTGGAATTTCAACATCTTTACTTTACTCAATTCCTGAATCTTGGATGGTTTGTGAACATAATAAACGAGGTTTATTTTTTTGTTAATTTTCAAATTTCCTTTTATTTCATTCGCTTGACCAATTTTTTTAAAAATTAAAAAAAAAATATAGGATTTGAAGAAGGACTTCTTTCTGAAACATTCTCGTGGGCTACTTGGGGAAATGGTTTAATTGCTATTTTATCAGGGGCTATTGCAAATTGGGCAGCTGATTTTTCTGGATTAGTTGCTCCATTTATGGTTGCTATTATGGTTTTTATTGTTGCAGCTCTCTTCATTTCTCTCACATGGCAAGAAAATTTTGGTCAAACAACAGAAGTTGGTTGGCTTACAAGTCTCAAAACTGGAATTCAAGTTACTAGATCAGGTATTTATTTATTTCTGTATCTATTTTTCAAATGATTATACTAACAATTTTTTTTTTTTTTTTTTTTGAAAAAATAATATGAAGATGTTAAAATTCTTTCAATTGGTTTAATTCAATCTCTCTTTGAAGGATCTATGTACTCTTTTGTTTTTGTTTGGACCCCTGCTCTTCAAAAAGGACTTGGTAAAATTTACTGATTTTTCTTTCTTTTTTGATGTTTTTTAATTGTTAAATTGTGAATTAGATGATACAGAAGCTATGGCACTTCCATTTGGATGGATTTTTGCAAGCTTTATGGTTGCTGTAATGATTGGTTCAGTTCTTTTTGGAAGACTCTCTCAAAAATTCTCTGTTGAATTTCTTGCTCGTCCAGTTTACTTCTGTGCAGCCCTTTCCCTTCTTATTCCTGCATTTTCAACAGTAATCCTCTCTTTTTTTTTTTTTGAAAAAAAATTTGAACAAAAAAATGAAAAACAAAAAAAAAAAAAAGGATTCTTATATTTGCTTCTTATCTTTTGTTGCATTTGAATTAATATGTGGGATGCATTGGCCTTTAAGTGGAACATTAAGATCAAAATATATTCCTGAAGAATCAAGATCTGCAGTCATGAATTTGATGAGAGTCCCTTTAAATCTCATTGTTGTTGTTGTTCTATTCAAGGTTTATAATTTTTTTTTAGTTTTTTAAAAATGCATTTTCTTTTAAATTAATTCATTTTTTTTTTTTCCCATCAGGTTGCAGAAATCGAACTTTCAACTGTTTTTATGATTTGTTCAATCCTCTTATTTGTTTGTTTCGGGTTCACTTTCTCCCTTCCAATCTCAAAAGAAACCAACCTTCCTTTATGAAAAAAAATTTTCAAAAAAATCAAAAGTAATTAAATTAAATTAAAAATTAAAATTAAATTAATTAGAGTAATAAAATAGTAATAATATCTCAAATAAAATCACTTCTCTTCTAATTTCAATAAAAAATAAAAAAGAGAGAGATGAAATAAAAAAATAAAAAACAAGCAAGTAAGAAAGAAAAAAAAGATATTGATGAGAGAGGGATTCGAACCCTCGCCCTTTCGGACTGGTGCCTTAAACCAGCGCCTTAGACCGCTCGGCCATCTCACCTTAGAATTTGATGGGTTCGAAATAACGAAAAGAGAACCATGATGAGAATCAATGGCAAATTCAAAAATAAAAAGCAAAAAGGAGAATCTTACTTGCCCTGCAACTTTGAAATGAATTTAAACTCTATGCAGCATAAACATTAAAATTATCAAGAAAGAGAATTAAAGGATGGAAAATAAAGTTCTATGCAATACTTTCCATTTTGCATTGCATAAAAAATTTTGCAAAAGAATTGGAAACAAAACCATTGAATTGAATTGAAAAGTAAGTGGGAATTACTTTGATGTTGGAAGAAACGAAATGAAGGAATTGAGATACAAACAAACAATCAAGATAGATAATAGATTGATTTTTAAGATGAAGAGAAATCAAGAAATCTAATTCAAATTGGAGAGCAATCACAAAGCAAGATTCTGTTATGATTAATCATTAATTGCTAATATTTGTGAATAAATGCAAATAGAATCAATCAAACATAACATAATATTATGATTTCTTTTCTTTTCTTTTTTCTTTTCTTCATTGATCTAACTTAATTAAATACAATAAGAATTAGATTGCTTGCGTGAAGACACAAACCTTAAGCAATTTTTGTTTTGATGGAAAGAGTAAGTGAGGAATCTTATGAACTTGAAAGCTTTCATAGTTCAGATAGTGATGATGGACTTGTAGTAAATACTTCAAAAAGTTTAAGAGAGAGAAGAGAAGAAGAAGGATACACTTATCAAGATTCAGCACGGAGGAAACGAAATTGTTTTATTGTTCTTGGTGTTATTTGTATATTTATTTTATTAATTGGAGGACTTGTTTACTTGGCTGTTGTCCTTTCAAAGGATCATTCAAATGAAAAAGATCAAAATGAAGTAGACTATGTTAAATCTAGAACACAATTGGTAAAATCTCCTGGTGATGAAAAGGATTATAGATTACTTTTATTAGAGAACGATATTTCAGTTTTGTTGATCTCAAATCCAAAAGCTGATAGAGGTTTGATTCATTTGAAAAATTAAAGTTTTGAAAAGGAAAACAACAATAATCAAATCAATAGCTGCTGCTTGTATTGATGTTGGAGTTGGTTCTCTTTCTGATCCACCAGAACTTAATGGACTTGCTCACTTTCTTGAACATATGCTTTTTATGGGAACTGAAAAGTATCCAGAAGAGAATTCATATGCTGAATATTTATCTGATAATGGAGGAAGATTTAATGCTTATACAGCTCTAGAAAATACAAATTACTATTTCGATGTTAATTTTAATGCTTTAAATGAAACGGTATAGATATTTTCAATTTATAAAAATGAAAAAAAAAAAAAAAAATCCAATCCATTTCGATTTATTTATTGATTTTTCAAAAAAAAAAAAAAAAAAAATTAAAGTTGGATCGTTTCTCTCAATTTTTTATTTCACCTTTAATCCGAGAATCATCAATGAATAGAGAAGTATTAGCAGTTAATTCAGAAAATTCAAAAAATTTAGAGAATGATGATTGGAGATTTTATCAATTACTAAAAAGTCTTTCAGTTGATGGAAATCCTTTTCGTCAATTTTCAACAGGAAATAGTTTTACACTTGTTGAGAAACCTCAAGAATTAGGAATTAATGTCCATCAAGAATTATTAAAATTTTATCAATTACATTATTATGCAAAGAATATGAGAGGAGTTGTTTTGGGAAGGGAATCTCTTGATGAACTTGAAAATATTGTACTTATTTATTTATTTACTTTTATTTACTTTAAAAACAAACATCATTAGGTTGTTCCAAAATTCGTCAAAATTTCGAATGATAGCCAAGAATCAAAACTTTCAATGGATCCTCCTTTTACTTCAAAACAACTAGGAAAAATTATTTTTCTCAAACCCATTTCAGAAAAACAAGAATTGACTATAATCTGGCCTTTGGTTTTTTTTTTATTCTTTTAATTTCTTTCTTTTCTTTCTTTTCTTTCTTTCTAATATCTATTTTTATTATTAGGAATCACTCCAAAATTTTGTCAAAGAAATTCCACTCTCTGGTTACATCTCAAACCTTCTTGGACATGAAGGAGAAGGTTATTTTCTCCTTCTTTATTTTCTCTTTATTTTTCTTAAAATTATTCATGGAATATTTAAACTATATAAAGGATCAATTTTATCATTGTTAAAATCAAAGTCTTATGCAACAGCTCTCTCATCAGGATTATTTGAAGATACAGATTATTTCAGTTTATTTGGAGTCAGGTAAATAAATAATATATTTTTTATTTTATTTTCTTGTATACCTTTTTCATTCCAAAAATTTATCTCTTAGCATTGAGTTAACATCTCTTGGCGTTTTAAATTATCCTGAGGTCATCTCAATTGTATATGATTATTTATTTCAATTAAAATTAACAGGTTTCCTTCTTTTTCTTCTTTTTCTTTTCTTTCTTTTTTTTTAAAAAAACAAATAAATTCTCTTTAGAACCACAAAGTTGGATTTTTGATGAAAATAAACAAATTGATGAATTTGCATGGAATTTTCCTGATGAATCAAGTCCAATAAATTTAGTTTCATTTCTGGCTAGTCGACTTCAGGTCACATTATCAGCGAAAGATATTCTTGGATCTCCTTCTGAACGTGTATTTGGTGAGAATTTTTCTTTTTCTTTTTTCTTTTTTCTTTTTTCTTTTTTCTTTTTTTCTGAAGAATAACTTTTTTTCTTTTCCCTTTCAAAATAGACTCTCAATTAATTGCCTCAATTATTAAACAATTGTCAATTCAAAATTGTTTGATTTTTGTCACAAACAAACACGATTTTCAATTTGATCAAAAAGAGTATTGGTATCAAACGGAGTATTCAATTCGTCAAATTTCAGAAGCTGAACTACATTCCTGGAAAGGAAAATCCAATTCACTCTTGTTCCTTCCCTCTCAAAATCCATATATCACAAAAGATGCATCATTAATTTCAATTCCATCAAGTGTTTCAGATGTTCCTTATCCATTAACACAAGAAGATTCTTTTTCTGCTTGGTTTTTTATTTTTATTTTTATTTATTTTTTATTTTTATTTTTTGTAATTCTTGATATTTTATTCTCTGTTTAATTTTCTTTCTTTCATCTTTCTTTTTTTTTAAGGTACAAGTGGGAATTAACTTTTCGTGAACCAAAAGCTGCAATTTTCTTCCACCTTCTTACCCCATTTCCTTTCAAATCATTAAACAATTTTGTTTTATCAAATCTATTTCTCAAATATGTAAATGAAGCAATCTCTGAAAAGTATTACCCTGCTCAAATTGTTGGATATACATATTCGTTAGAACTTGTGAGATCTGGGTTTAATGCTAAATTTTATGGATTTAATGAAAAGGTTTTAAAATTTTTTGATTAACTTGAAATTAACTCTTTTATTTTTTTCTAATCAAAGATATCTGTACTTGTAAACTTTGTTCTTCATGCTTTTTCAAGTCGTCAATTTGATGAAACAACTTTCAATATTATTAAAGAAAAGTATTTACTTGATCTTGAAAATTCTTTGTATAATGATGCTTGGATTCAATCTTTGTATTTTTTATTATTATTATTTTTTTTTTTAATTCTTCCTCCATCTCGTTTAATAATAAATTCCAATTTTCAGGTCAGCTCAACAAGTTTTACTTTGGCAACAGAATTGGAACTCTCAAGAAATATTTGATGGTACAAAATTTAATACTTCTAATGGAAAAAATATAAATCCTCTTTCTTTTTCCATAGCTCTGACATCCATTGAATATCAAGATTTTGTCAATTCTGTTTCATGTCTATTAGAAACACTCAAAATTGAACAATTTTCAACAGGAAATATATTACCAGAAACATCTTTAAAACTTGCAAAAGAAATGAAAAACATTCTAGTTTCAAGAAATTCCGCTGATCCAGCTTGTGTTCCACCTCCCCAAAATCAAGTTAGACCATTTCTCATCATTCAAAATTTTAATTTTATCCTTAATTAACTTATTATTTTCTTTTTTTTCCATTAAAAGTATGAAATTAAATACCATTCCAAAGTTGCACAATTGCATCCCTCTTCTTCTCAAAAATATATTTTTAAAGCTGCACAAACAAATCCTCAAGATTTAAACTCAGCACTCACTGTGTATTTTCAACTTGGAAAGATCAATGCTAACAAGCAACAAGATATTATTAAAAAGGTATCACATCAATCAATTTTTCTTTTTTTCTTTCTTTCTTTCTTTCTTCTTTTTTCTTTTCTTTCTTGAATCCTAAAAATTCCAATTAAAATTGAATAGGCTTATTTCGATTACATTTCATTTGTAATTAATGAACCTTTTTTCAATCAATTAAGAACTATTGAGACACTTGGTTATATTGTCCGATCTATCGCTGCAAAACATAATGATGTCTATGGAATTTTCCTTCAAGTCCAAAGTTCATCTTCTCCCGACTTTCTTCAAGAAAGAGTTACAAATTTCCTTCAAAATATCTTTCCTTCTCAAGTCACTCAAAACTTTAATGAAATTCTCCAATCTCTCATCCAATACAAATCCCAAAAATCTATCACCTTAATTGAAGATGCTAATAAATTTTGGAATGAAATCCTCACCCAACAATATGTTTTTAATAGAACTGCTATTGAAACAACTGCCCTCAAACAAATTGTACCAAATCAACTTCTTAAAGAATATCAAGCGTTATTTTCTAGTGGATTATTTGTTCAAATATATGGAAGTAATTCAAAAGATATTGTATTTAATGATATTCAAACCTTTAAGGAATCTTTGTCATATTCGTGAATGAGCGAAATTATAAAATAAATAAAAAATCAATGACTGTTGTTTTTTTTTCTGTTCCCTTTTATATTTCAAAAAAAAAAAATCATTCAAAATTTTTTTTTTGATCTCACTTTGATTGCAATCCCCTCCCTCTCCTGGCAAAATGAGTCGGTAAATCTTATATCAAACTTCTTTTGAGATTTTTATTTCATAATTAAAAAAAAAGAATATATCACATATAGTCTTTTCAATACATATGTTGGAAAGAAGTTGAGAAGAACTGAAGAAGAGATGTTTAAAGCAAGTGGATTACTGTTTTGTCAACATCTCAATAATAAACTTTATGGACTTTTTGGAATTCAAATGACGAAGTCTAATCAGCTTGAGGTTTCAATTTATTATTGTTGATTTTTTGAAAAAAAAAAAAATCAAAAGTAAATCAATGAAGTAAACAATTCTTCAAAAAGATTAATTTTCTAGGAGGAAAGAAAGAAAATAATGAGACATCATATCAAACAGGGATTAGAGAATTTAGAGAAGAAACTGGAGATTTAATAACAGAAAGTGATGTTAAATCAATAGAAAAAAGAATATTAACAAACCAGAATAGTTTTGTGACTTGGATGGGTCATGGAAAGTATTCTTTGTATACAATTTTGTTAAATTCTAATGATGGTATTTTTTCTTTTTCTTTTCCTTAGATTATTTGTGAAAAAAAGTTTTGAATTATCTCTTTTAAAGATATTTACTCTACAATTCATAATCTCCCTGAAACATTTCAATCTCAATTGGATAGCCAGAGAAAGGAGATGGGAGCTTGTTATTCAGAAGTTGAACATCTTTTTTGGATGAATTTATCAACAGGGATTTTGAAATCTCAAGATAGTTGTATGTTTTTTTTACTTCACAATTATTTTAAAGTTACACAATTGAATTTTTCTAAAAAAAAATCATTTAGCAAAGATGATATTAGATTTGAATAACCAAAACTTTGATTATCCTTTTCGAACATTTACTCTTGAAGCATTTAGGAAGTTTCCCTTTATCGATATGATATCTAAATTAGAAAATGTTAATATTAATGTTAATGAGTTTATTGATTCACTTTCTAAGCAAGAGAAATTGTTTCCAAAAAAGAAAATAATGACAAAACCAAAAACAAAATAGACTTTGAGAACCAAGTATTTCAACTTAATTATCTTTTATGATTGGACATCAGATCATTTTTGATTGTTGATTTCAAGATCAAATTTCAATGTATTATTATTCTTGAAAGGATTTTGTCTTTGAAATTGGATCTTGAAAGCAGTGCAGAACAGTTCTGAAAGTTTCATAATGTGCATTGAAGTTGAGTAGATTTTGAATTATTTTGAGTTGATTTTGATAGATTTGCTGGTTTGAAAAAAGAGAAATAAAAAATAGAAAAAAATGGAGGACGATGAAGGTTCGCCATTCAGGTCTCTGCTGGTCTTCTCTTCTCTCAAAGGCCTCTCTGCTTTCATTCTCTCTCCTTTCGATGTCACAAAAACTCTACTCCAAGTTATTTTTCTTTTCTTTCATTTTTATTTTTCTTTCTTCCTTTAAAATCTTTGAACGCCTTCAAAAAAAGAGAAAAAAAAAAAAAAAAAAGAAAAAAAAAAAAAAAAAAAAAAAAAAAAAAAAAAAAAAAAAAAAAAAAAAAA
>Ga0209960_1003579_pt1 | contig 13140 bp, 11 predicted proteins | sample ThiBiot_500_plan_2_FD_183947 | JGI IMG/M metagenome (GOLD analysis project Ga0209960, IMG submission 183947) | Wastewater bioreactor microbial communities from Cape Town, South Africa - Thiocy_expt_500_plan (SPAdes) | ecosystem: Engineered > Bioreactor > Thiocyanate-remediating >... | reverse complement strand
AAAAAAAAAAAAAAAAAAAAAAAAAAAAAAAAATTAAAAATTGATTCATTTTACGTGGAAGAAAATGAATGGAAGAAAGAAGAAGAAAAAATTACTCGATCCATGAATTCTTGAAATTTATTTGTAAAAGTAGCTTTATTTGCCTCAACCTTTATTTATTTTGTTTTATTTAAAAAAAAGTTAATGGGTGAATGAAATGAATGAAAAATGAAAGAAATACTTGAGAAATATTTTTCTCTTCTGATTGTGTCACTTGAATTTCCTCTTTGAAAGTATTTTGAAATTCAAGGAAATCAGGGAAAGCTTGAAGTTCAGAAAGAAGGACTGTTTTTAAAGCTTCATTTTCTGCATGATACTTGATTGTATGAAGCTAAAAAAAAAAAAAAATTAGAACCACATTGAAAAGAAAAAAAAAAAATTACAGAAAGTTCAATTTTTTGAAGTTGTTCTTCAACTTTCTCTAAAAAGATTTCTTGAAGTTTTTGAGTCTTTTTTGAAGCCAAGATCTTTTCTTTATCATTTCCTTTCTCTAACTCTTTGAGGATATCTCCTTCTCTATCAAGGAGTTGATATCCCTATTTATAAATGAATTAATTAAAGAATTATACCAATCAATGAAAATAATTAGTAAAATTAAGCTTCATTTACCTTTTGTTGAATTCTTACAAATCGGTCTCTTTGAAGTTGAAGATCAAGATAAAATGTAGCTCTTTCTTTACTTGTTTTCCTTTTTTCCATTGTATCTTTACATACAAAAATTCAACTTTCTCCTATTTTAACCTTGATAGTCCACAAAACGTCTATAACACAAAAAAGAATCAAACAAACTAAACTTGAAGCTACCCAAAAGAACCAAACAAGCCTTGATTCACATTTTTTATTCATTATCTTCATCTTTTAAAAAAAAAACAAACAACGAACAAGAAATACAATCAACAAAGAAACCTTACTTTTTTGACCCTCAATCAGCTTAAATTAAACAAAGCTATAAATATCTCTAATTAAGTATTCCAAAGTCAAAGTCCTCACTTTCACTTCGTTTTTTGTTTGTTTTTCCAAAGTGCACTACACCTATTGTTTGATTAATTGAGAATAAGTTTGAATATAAAATGGATCAATTTGAAAAAAGTGAAGATGGAAGAGTATTTACTTGAGTAGGTAGATGTAAAGAAGAAGAAGAAAGGAGGCAGGAGGAGGAAGTTCGCAAAAAGAAAAAGTTTCAACTTGACTTGTTCCCTTTTTCCTATGTTTTAATTATGAAAAAGGGAACAAGTCCATTTTTCAAAAAAACACATTCCAATCTTTTTTTTCTTTTTTCTCTTTTCTTTTTCTGTTGTTTTTTGGGGATGTTTTGTGTTTAATTAATGATAAATAGATAATAAAACACAACATCAACAGAATATAAAAGGTAAAGAGGAGAACTATAAATAATAAATTAATCGAAGACGTGATTCACCTCTTAGTCAAATTGTCAAAAACCCTTTATTTTATTTGGGCTCATTTATTCTTGTTTTTTTTTTTTTTTTTGATTCTCAAATGCTTTCGACGATCCTTTTTTTCCAATAGTTGTTAGCAATAGCATTTATCATTTTTATGAAGGATTCCAACAATGAATTAGGAGGATTCAATTGATTTTTTATGAAGGATTTCAGAATCGATTCGAAAGAGTGATGACTCAAAAGAGGGGAAAAAAAAAAATGGCCAACTTGAAGAAGGCTTTTCATTTTTTTTTTTGTTTTTTCAAAGTAAAATCAAGTTTCTTGTTTGAATAAGTTCAACTAAGACCTTTTTGGATTCCATATCAATATGAAATAAAGGTATATCATTGCTTGCTTTTGTATTTTATTCAATTTGCTCCTGTTTCTTCTTTCAAAGGAAAAGAAACGTTTTTTTTTTCTTTGTTTTTTCAAAATCTTTCTCAATTTCTCAATCAAAAAAAAAAAAAAAAAAAAAAAAACTTTGATTCAAACTTTGATTCAATTTCAAAATAGAAATCTCTTCTCAATTTCTAATATTATATGTTCAAAGAGACAAAATATCCTGGAGAGAAACTCAGACTAACCCCATTCAACAAGAGAATGAAGGGGAAAAGCTTGGGGTTGTTCAAATTGAATATCGAGAACGAGATAGTGATCGGAGCAAATAAGCCCTCTTCCTATCGATGATAGCATCTGTCCCCCTTTTTTTTTGCAGGCTCAAGTTCTATTTTTTATTATAATTTGTTTCAAGTTAACTCTTTTCACAAACCTAATCATAAAATACAATAATAATAAAAATAATAGGAAAAGTATCATTCATACTCAAAAGAAAAGAAAAGAGAAATAGAAGAACAACTGAAAAGAAACTCCCCTGAAGTGTGAAAACTTGGTGAAATAACAGAGGTCAAATGAGGCCACAATTGATAGTAGATGGAGTGTTGTATTGTGACTGGAGAGTGAATATTCATAATTGTGAGTATGGAGATTTTTATAGAAGAGTATATTGGACAGAAATTGGTTTTTGGATTGTTAATTTCTTACTTGGTTTTTCACTTCTTTTTTATAAGTACAATTGGACGGTAATTGTTTGTTCTTTATGATTTTTTTTTTTTTTTTTTTTTTTTTTGAAGAAGAAGAAGAAGGAAAAAAATTCATCAATAAAAATAAAATAATCATATAGAAAACATATCCTTTTCAAAATGGGAAGATTGGGGTTGTAGATGGTTTGGTTTTGCTTGCACTAACTCATACACTTTGTAATCTCTTTTTTTTTCAATCGACTCTTTTTATGATTTTTTCAAAAAAAAAAAAATGGTCTCTTTTATTTTTATATTCATTTTGCATTGATGCTTCAAAATAATCAATAAAATTTTCAAAAATCAAATACAGAATCAAACTTTTACCAAAAACTTTTCTTCAACAAGCTCAAGATAGTGCAAAGATCATTTCTCGTTTTAAAATAGTTTACCTTGTTGTACTAGTCATTTACTGGTGTTGGTGTATCATCCCAGGAATTCTCTTAGGAGTCTTCCATGATAGGGTAACCTTTTTTTTTTTTTTCTTGAACTTAATAAGAAGAATTTCAAATCAAGAAGAAAATTGAATATTAAATAAATAAATAAATAAATAGAATAACTCAGTTGGAGAAGAAATTATCTTGAAAATGCAATATTATGGACTTGCATTTGTAACTTTACTTAATGGAGCTCTGTTTTTGACACTTGGGCGTCAATTTCTTTACATTTTAAAAGTGAACGAAAATCAATTAAATTCAGCTCAAGGGTGATTATTTGATTTTTTTTAAAAAAAATGAAAAAGAATAAAAAACAATGATATTTGCTATTTTTTGAATAGGTTTGTTCCAGCAGGGACTAATCCAAAAGGAAGGACGAACTTTTCTCTTGAAAGGATTCACCATGCAACACAAAAAGTATTTCTTTGCAATTGATTCTTTATTCACCAATTAATTTTTTTTTTCAAATTCTTCTTGTAGGTTAAATGGATCAATAATTTTCTCCTTCTCATTATGTTAGTTTATGGTATTTGGTGTATAATTCTACCTTCCTATTATGACCTATTTACATTAAATATTTTTGCTCAACTATTTGGTGCATTAATTTTATTAACAGCAAATATGGGAGTTGCAGTTGTTATTTTAATTTTCTTCTTTGTGTAAAATTTCTTCTCAATTTTTCTTTCTTTGATTTTTTTTTGGAAAGATTTCTAATTTTTTTTTTTTTTTTTTTTTTTTTTTAAATTTTTTTTTTATTTTTTTTTTTTTTTTTTTTTTTTTGAAAAATTTTTTATTTTTTTTTTTTTTTTTTTTTTCTAAAACAGAGAAATTAGAGCAAAGATCTTACATGAAAAGGAAACTACTCTTATAAAAAAAGAAGGTCAGAATTTTTTGATTTTTTTTTTTTTTGAAAAAACAAAAGCATCAAACCATTCATCAATATTATTTATTTTTAAAAAACAGGTTCAAGTCCCCAAATTCAAAAATCAAAAGTGATTCCGCTTCAATTGATAATATTGAGTTATGTGCAAAGGAAGAAGAAGTGTAAAACAATCAAAAAACAAAAGAAATAGAAACTTTAAAAGAAATAGAATTTTGACAAGCAAAACATCAAACTTTTCAGCTTTATTTTATTATTGGACTTTATTTTCTTTAATTGATTCAATATACACAAAAAAAAAGGTTCATTCATCCCTTTCTCAAACAATCAATTATACAACTATTCAAATTAGAAAAATTAGAAAAAAGGTTCAAAGTTTTGAAATTGAATCAAGAAAAAAACATGTTAAATTTAAACTTTTTGAACCTATTTTTGAACTTTATTGATTTGAGATACAAACCCCAACAACAAAATTGATTCATTATTCCAATTCTAACATCAAGATTTGTTCATTGATTTATTACAATCATTGTGAAAAGAAAAGAGGAGCTTTTGTTTTGTAATCTGTCGTAATCAAAAAAAAAGGGTTCAATTATCAAAAATAATCCCAAAAAATGGTGAAATTAATTAAATTCTTTCAGAGCTTCACATTTTTTTTATTTATGGGTTGCCCCTTCAATTTTGTTTCACACCCTCCTTTGCTCATTCTTCTTGTTTTTCTTTTCTTTTTTGTTATCTTACACACACCCCGTTTTTTGCAAATATAAAAAAAAAACTCATTAAATTAATTTGAACTTGATGTGTATAAATACTCCTTAGTTTTCTGTTTGTTTTTTGTTTTTCAAAAAATAAAAACACACAAAAACCATAAACCACAAAACTACAAACCCATCATTCATTCTTTCTAACATTGTAAAGTTTGAAAGTAATCAAGTAATCACTACTACTACAACATAAGAAGAAGAATACTATCAAAAGTGATGACAATAGGACAAGGAAGAAGGAAACCAATATTTGGAGTTCTTGGTGAACATTTTGTTTGTGTTGGAGGCAGAGTTGATACAGAACTTGCAAATTATTTCTTGAAAATTAAAGCTTCGAAAAGAAGATCAGCTCTTCAAGTGAATCTTGAGGATAGGACCAGCACTGAAGGAGGAGAATACTTATTAGAGTTTCTTAGGATTTATAATGGAAGAGAGAGGAGACAAGGAAGAAGAAATGCTTTGGTGTTGGATGAGAATGACTCTAACTGTATTGAAGGAGATTCTTTAGCTGAGTTTCAATCAGTTAATGCTGAGCTCTTGTGTTCATAATCTGCATGTATTCTTAAATGTATTTTATGTAATAAAATTGTTCATATTTGAAAGAAAGAAAAAATAAAACTTTTCCTTTTTATTTCCTTTTTTTAAAAAAAAAAAGAAAAGAAAAAAGAAAGAAAGAGAAAAAGAAAAAGAAAATAGAGCTTCTCTTTCTTCAAATAAGTTTTATTTGAATTTAGAGGACAAAGCAAATGGGAAAATGGACTATGGCAAGGAATTCCTCAAAAAACTAATCACTCACTTCGAGTTGCTCATGCGACGAGATTATTTAGAGCAGGATACCCGAAAAACTATGTTGCAGAAAACTTAGGCTCTCACTCAGACTTAATGGACGATTATCAGTGAAGATCAACTAACCTCCTCTTTGTTGATGACTATTCAACAATCCATGAATTTTCAAAAGAAAAATATAGAGATCTTTGTATCATGATGTTGAACCAAAACGAACCAAAGGTATTTTTTGACAACTTAGCAGCAGCACCACACGATTACAAGTTCACTCAAGCCGCTTGGATCGAAACAAGAAAACTACTAACTAACTGTGAGATGCTAAGCAAAACCAAAATGTGAATTGCAATTCTCCAGACATGAGTGGAAAACTTAATGATTTACAAGCCAAAATTGCTCAACAAGAACCAACTGCTTTATACGTTTATTGTTCAAACTCAGAAATTAACGCTGCTATCACAAAAAAATTTGCAGACGAGGCAAAGGAATTCAAGAAAAATGCCTTAGAAGAAAGAAGACCAGAAAACTATCCAAAAAAAAAAAGAAAAAAAAGAAAATATTACTTAGAAAATAAAAGAAATTAATTATAAAATAAAGTTCATTAAAATTAACTATAAAACAGACCTCCTCAAGGAAAAAAAATGTGAAAATGGTGATGAATCTACATTCTTTTTACAAAAAAATTTCAAATCAAATAATTTTATGAAACCAACAGTAAAATCAATAAAAGAAGAAAGAATATACTTTTGAGATTTTTGGTTTCAAACTTTTAAAAGTTTTATTTATTTAGAATCGTTAATGATTTTGTTAGATTTATTATTACTTATAATATACAATATAAGATGGATAAATTTGTGGTTCATGAACTACTAATTCATCAGCAATCCATTTTTGTTGTAATTGTTCAATTTTGGTGATTGGGAAGGCTGTGCTAATAAATTGGCCATCAACTTTTATTTTAATTTTATTTTGATTAGGATGTTGAATAAAGATAAAATAAAAAGTAAAAGTATACCAAGAGTAAAATGAGATTGATAACCAGGATTGATTGGTTTTCCTAAATATCCATTTTCATTTTTCTTTGGTTTGTTATCTTGCAAAATTACTTGTCCTTCTTCATTGGTCATAAATGGATGTTCAATCACAGGAAATGGATTTCCAACAATAACAAATCCAATCACAAATACTTTAAGATTCTCTTGACAATATTTCTTTGCATATTCCACTTTGGATGTAACATAAACTCCTTCATTATTTTTGATTAATCTTAATTTCAAAATTAGAAAGATTTTGAAATAAAAAGAAGAAACAAAAACCTTGTGAATAATAACCAGCATCAACTTTACAAACTGTTCCAAATCCATCATCAGCTTTAATTTTTGGATTTTTTTTTTTTGAATTATTAAATTAGTTATCTTTGGAGCTTGAGAAATAAAGAAAAAAAGAAAAAAAAACAAATTCTCCAAGCAGCATCTTCAGTTGTTCCTTGAATCATTGGAATCACAAATGGCTATAATTTTGAAATAAATTGGAAGAGAACAAAGAAAAAGAAAGATTTGAATGAAAGAATGAAATTACATCATATCCATGGTTCCATCCAATTTCTCTAAATTTTGAAATATAATCACCAAAGTATTGAATCATTGATTTTCTTAATTCTGGTTCTGATTTTTCAATCCAATCTTCTTTCTTAAATAAATTTGGATTATTTTGGAGCCTTCCATAGATTTGTTGACCACAAACTTCAAATGATTTCTTCCACTCTTTGTTTTCAATTCCAATAATCTTGTCAGCTCTTGAAATATCAAATTCAAATAATTTGAGTAAATGTTCAACTTTGTCACATTCAGCTTTATTTAATATTTTTGAGTTTTCAAAGAGTATTTCTGTTACACTTTTTTTACTTTCTTGATTTTCATTTTCATAACTGTATTTCCAATAATTACTTATCTTATTTTGATTATCTAAAGTGTCAAGTAAACCAGTTTTAAATAATAAATCTTCACCATAAATTGGAAAATGGGTAATTGGACATATCAATTTTCTATCTTTTAATTCCAATTTACAATCTTGATGAATATCATCTAAATCAATTAATCCTTTTGAAAAATGAGGAGATCTAACACATTCTTTCCATTTCACTCCCTTATAATTTCCACTCACAATTTTCACTTCTTCATAAATATATTCCATCATTTCTAAACATTCTTTCCTTTCTTTTCCTCTAATTCGAAGTTCAAATAAATTTTCATCCATTTTAACTTCCAATAAACATAAAATATTCTCATTCTCAATTTCATTTTTCTTATCAAAATGTTTTAATAATACACCTCTTCTCCAAATGATATTATCAACAATTCTATCATGAAATCTAACCAATAATCTTGAAACCATTTCACTTGGAACTTGATTAAATGAAAATATCCTTTCAATTTCAATTTCTCCTCTTGGAATTGTTCTTGGCCATTTGATTCTTAGTTTATCTTCAATTATTTTTGTTTTATCTTCTGAAAGTAGATTTGGAATTATAAGTTTCTTTTGATTTTCATTTTCACTTTTATATTCATTTTGTTGATCTTCCAAAATAAAACAAACTTCAAATTTTTCCAATAAAGATAAATAAGTATCAATTAAATTCGTTGGTCCATTCCAAATAGTATTTAATTGAGAGTATTCAATAATTCCATTTAATCTTAATTGTCTTATTGATTCATCTGCTTTGAATAAATCTCCTAAAATGTTCTTTGTAAAATGTTGTGGATCCAAAACAATAATATTTGATAATTCAATTGGTTTATCAAAATAAATACAAATTCCCCATTCATGGAATAATCTTAATGCTCTTTTCACGAATTCAATATCAAATTCAAATGATCGTGATTGATATTGTGATTGAACATGATTAATTAAATCTTGAATTTCAATAATTGGATGATTTTGTTTCAATTTCCTTAATTCATAAATTGATTTCTCGATTATTAAATATCCAACTGGAACATTTTCTCCCATATATGAATGACTTAATGAATTATTAAATATAATTTCTCTTAATTCATCAATATTTTCCAATGTTGAACAACTCACTTCAAAATAAAATGGTGGTGATTTCAATCCACTCTTATCATATATTTCCATTATTTTGGTTTTTCTCAAATTTTTATCCTCATTATTTTGATTATCATTAATAATTGAATCCAAAAAAGTACCAATAATAATAATTGAATAAAATGGTTTTCCATTATCATCACAATAATTTTGATTTAAATGAGATGATAATGATTTCAACCAAAAATCCAAACTTTCTAATCCTTTCATTCCTTGATCCATTCGATATAATACTAAAAATATTGATCTATTTGATAAAAAATAATGATGTGTATTATAATAATCATTTTGTCCTGCAAAATCCCATGTTGAATATTCAATGTTATCATTTTTATCTTTCTTTCCTTTATTTTCATTTCCATTTTGTTTTGCTTCCATACTTTGGTTTGGACGTTGATTGAGTGTTGAAGCTTTCCAAATATGAGTATTCACTTCAATTCCATGGGTTGCAGAATTTAAAATCACTCTTTTCAATCTTTCAATCCATTTATCTTTTGTTTCTTTATCTTTGAAATAAATTTCAAATTTCTTTTGTGATTTATCATTTAATGGAATTAATTCCAATCCTGTTTCTTTTATTTCTTGAATATTCCATTGTTTATTTTCAAGAATAATTTCTTTATAAATCTTGTTTAATTCTTTTGGTTTATATTTTCTAAAATATTTTCCTTGTAATTTCATTAAATATTCAGTTTTCACCAATTTTCCTTTTGTTTCGCCAAGATCTGTAATTGGAAATAAACAATCTAAAATTGTAGTTTTGCCAACATTTTCATATCCAACAACCATTAATTTTGTTCGATAAAGTGGATTTGAATTTGGAGATGTAGATAAATCTAAAATATATTGAACAATTGATTTTGTTCCTTGGTTTCTAATTTCAATTGGTGTTATTTCTAATCCTTCTGTTGATTCCAATTTTATATCATCAATTCTATTGATTTTTTTTTTTAATTAATATTATCATTTAATCGATTAAATTTGAAAAATGAATCAAAACGAATTAAAAATACTCAATATTTTGTAAATTGCTCAATTGTAAATTTTCATATTTCCAAATCAAAGTTTTCAAGATTACAAGCGTAATTGAAGGTGTTAAGCCACAATTTATTAACCTATTTCAAATTTTAAATATTTCAGAATTTGAAGGAATAAATATTTAAATAACCTTAATTCTTTGATATTTTTATTCTTTTTTAAATGTTCATTTAAAACAAGAAAATCTTGTTTGTTGATTGTTTCATTTTCAATACCAAAGAAAGGAGAACTTTGGAATGTTTCTAAATATTCTCGATATCTTTGCTCTATTGTATTTTATTTATTGTTCTATAATTTATTGTTGAATATGAAATACCTGTATCAATTTCTTTAATTAGTTTCACTACTTCTGAATGATTATTTGTTTCGGCAATTTCAAATGCAGTTTTTCCTTGAGTTTTCTTCCTTATTGAAATTCGTTTATCATTTCCTAATAATTTTACAATTTCAAGGTGTCCATTTTCACAAGCAATATAAAAAGGTGTTTCACCATCATTTGATGCTTTATTGATATCAACTCTTTGATCATTTAATAATAATTTTACAATTTCAATTTTTCCATTTCTACAAGCAATATAAAATGGCGTTTCATCATCATTTTCTGCTTTATTGATATCAACTCTCTGATCATTTAATAATAATTTCACAATATCAATATGTCCATACCAACAAGCAATAAAAAAAGGAGTTCTTAAATAATCCTTCTGATTTTGCCAATTAATGTTAAGTTGTTCATTTTGAAGTAATTTTTGAACTTCTTCAACTTTTCCATCTGAGCATGCTTCCCAAAATTGTTGTTCATCTAATTAAATATAGAACAAGAGGTGATTTAGTCAATTATTATTATTTAATCACAAGTTAGAACAAATTATTTTCAGGTCATCAATTTTTTTGTTGATTACAATGGAAATAGAAAAAGAAATAGAAAAGCAAAAAAAAAAAAATTTGGAAGAAAGTGAAATAATGAGAATTGGAGATTGAAAATTGAAGAAAATTTAAAAGAAAACAAAAATAATAATAGTCAGAGTTAAAAAATTAAAAAGCAAAAATTCGAAAATTAAATTAACAAAATTACCAATTTTCAACTCTCTTCTCAGTTGTGCTCTTGTTTCATTTGGGTTCTTTTGAAATGATTCAATTAATTTAACAATATCTGTATTTCCTCTTTCTCTTGCCCAATCAAGACCAGATTTTTCATCACTATCTTTTTTATTGACATCTATTTCTCTTCCACTCTCTAACATGTATTTCACTACTTCTGTTTTTTCAAAACGACAAGTAGTATAAAAAGGCGTCCAACCATTCTTATCCGCTTTATTGATATCAATTCTTTTGTTATTTAATAATAATTTAACAATTTCAATTCGTCCTTTCTTACAAACAGTATAAAAAGGTGTTTGATCATATTTATCTGCTTTATTGATATCCACTCTATTATCATTTGACAATAATTTCACAATTTCAATATGTTTTTCATGACAAGCAATATTAAAAGGACTCCAACCATCATTTCTTGCTTTATTGATATCAATTCTTTCATCATTCAATAATAGTTTTACAATTTCAATTTTTCCATTTCTACAAGCAATATAAAATGGCGTTTCATCATCATTTTCTGCTTTATTGATATCAACTCTCTGATCATTTAATAATAATTTCACAATATCAATATGTCCATACCAACAAGCAATAAAAAAAGGAGTTCTTAAATAATCCTTCTGATTTTGCCAATTAATGTTAAGTTGTTCATTTTGAAGTAATTTTTGAACTTCTTCAACTTTTCCATATAAACATGAACATGCTTGATAAAGTTGTTCTTCCATTTTGTCTTCTTTTTCTTTTTTCTTTTTTTTTCTTTGGGTTTGTTCTTTTCAAATCGAACAGGAGAAAAATCAGAAGAATATTTTATTCTTTTCAAAAAAAAATATTCAAAAACATAAAAGAATAGGAGAGGAATAGGATTTTTCTCCCTTCTCATTGTAAATTGTTTCAATAAATAGTTATTTTTGAAGAAAAAAAAAAAAAAAAAAAAATTAGTTTGATTCTCTAGTGTGATCTTGGTTTCAAAAAGAATCAAACTAAAGAAATTGATGAACCTAAAAATTCAGTTTACATGACTGAAGCGGAGAAGAACAAGAACAAGAACAAGAATTATTTTTTCTGCAAAGCGGTTTTCCTCATTTTGGTTCTTTTTCCATGTTTTTTTTTTTTGAACTTTTTTTTTTTACAGCCTCCTTTCACTTCATCTCTCACTAACGTCTTATTAAACTTCACACCAAACCCACATTATACTTCCTTTAGACTCATTGAACTCACTTCTTACAAATTCATATCAAATATTCTATATAAATGATTGTATTGAAAACTAAATTGTTTTATTGAGGGTTTTTGAGTGGAAAAATGAGGAAAATATCATTAGAAAAATGAGTTTTTCATTTATTTTCTCTTTTGTTTAATGTTGGAGTAGAATTGAAATGAAACTTTTATAATAGAATAAAATTGAATTGTTTTTTTAAAAATAAATAATTAATCAAATGAAATGAATGAAAGTCAATTTTTGTAAGAGTGAAGTTATATTTCTTGTTCGTTTGGGTTTGACTTTTGTTGTTATTAATCTTTCAATAAAAATTAATCCAGCCCGCAATTTCTCAATTAATCAATCTGCTTTTATCGTTTATAATTCTATTATCTATCATCAAATTTCAACTCTTTTGAATATTTCTAATAAGGATTCGAAAAAAAAATTAGATTAAATATTCGATTCAATAATTAAAGCATAATTATTTATTTTTGATTGATTTTTTTCGACTTTTGTGGTTTTTTATTGTTTTCTTTTCTAGAAAACAAAACAATAAACAATTCATTGTAACGAACTCATTGTTATAATAAAACATTTTATAGGAAACAGTTAGTCAGGATTGAGGGAAGAAAGAAGGAAAGAATGACAAAGGGTGAGGAGACTCTCTATTCTCGAGTAACCAGAGAGAGGAGGGAAGGAAAGAAAGCAGCAATTGGATATTATGACTTGGAAAGATCTATTGGAGAAGGAAATTTTGCTAAGGTCAAGTTGGCTACTCATACTTTAACTGGTGCAAAGGTATTATTCTTTTTTCTTCATTTATTAAACTTAATTCAATTTAATAATTTCATCATATTAAAAAAGGTTGCAATTAAAATTATTGATAAGGCAAAGGTATTTTTATTTTTACTTTTATTTTTACATTAATTAATGATAATTATAATTTGTTTTTGTATTTGAAGATTTCAAAAGCTGCAGCTGAAAAACTTGTGAGAGAAGTTAGGATATTAAAAACGTTAAATCATCCACATATTTGTAGATTGTATGAAGTAATTGACACTCAACATGAAATGTATCTTGTAATGGAATATGCAGAAGGTGGAGAATTATTTGATTATTTAGTATCTCATGGAAGAATGAAAGAAAAAGATGCAAGGAAACAGTTTAGACAAATTGTATCTGCTATTCACTATTGCCACAGAAGAAATGTTCTTTTTTTTTTTCTTTTTTTTTTGTAATAAAATTTTTGTAAATTTCAAAAAAAAAAAAAAAAAAAAAAA
>Ga0209960_1003573_pt1 | contig 13162 bp, 18 predicted proteins | sample ThiBiot_500_plan_2_FD_183947 | JGI IMG/M metagenome (GOLD analysis project Ga0209960, IMG submission 183947) | Wastewater bioreactor microbial communities from Cape Town, South Africa - Thiocy_expt_500_plan (SPAdes) | ecosystem: Engineered > Bioreactor > Thiocyanate-remediating >... | reverse complement strand
TCTTTTAACAAAAAACCAGATGGCGACGACGGTGAACCACGTTTCTTGGAGATGGTCAAGATCTTCTTTGACCAAGCTGCAGCAAGAACTAACATCTCACCCTCTTTACTCGATGTCATTAAACAATGTAACTCTGTCTTCCGTGTGAGGTTAGATTTCTATTTTCCCATTTCCTTCCTTTCTCTCTTTCTTTCTCTTTCTCTTTTACAAACTTGAATTTTAACATTCAAACAATAGTTTCCCAATTCGTCGTGATAACGGAGAAGTTGAAACTATTCAAGCTTATCGTGCACAACACTCTCACCACAGACTTCCATGTAAAGGAGGTATCCGTTATGCTTTAGCTGTTGATTTACAAGAAACTGAAGCTTTGGCTGGATTGATGACATATAAATGTGCTATGGTTGATGTTCCTTTCGGAGGTAAAGATTTTTTTTCTTTTCTCTTTTTTTTTTTTCTTTTTTTTCTTTTTTTCTTTTTTTCTTTCGTTTTGAATGATGAAACGCACTGGGCACTAAGTTTTTACGTTGACGAAATGCAATATGGCCTAGAAAACCATTTCTGATTTCTCATTTTTTATTAAATGATTTTTTTCTTTCAAAATTTCTTTACTAAAAGAAAAAAATTATCTAATATAGGTGCTAAAGGAGGTATTAGAATTGACCCCAAAAAATACTCACCAGCTGAACTCGAAAGAATCACTCGTAGATACACCATGGAACTAGCCAAGAAAGGTTTTATTGGACCTGGTATTGATGTCCCTGCCCCAGATATGGGAACTAGTGGAAGAGAAATGGCCTGGATTAAAGATACTTATGAAGTTTTATTCGGTTTCTTTTCTTTTTCATTCATTGATTGACTTTTTTTTTTTCGTTTCATTCCATTCACTTCATTTTCCAAACTTTTCTAATATTTCAAAAAAAAATAATAATAATAGGAAATGGAGATTTGAACTCTGCTGCTTGTGTCACTGGAAAACCATTGAGCCAAGGAGGTATTGTTGGGAGAGTTGAAGCAACTGGGTTAGGAGTATATTATGGACTTAGAGAATTCATGAAACAAGATAAACGTATCTTTTTATTTTTCATTTTTTTTTTTAAAAAAAAAACACCCTTATTAATGATCCCATTTTTCATTTCATATTTTAGCACTCAAGAAATTAGGACTTACTCCAGGACTTAAAGGCAAAACTTTCATTGTTCAAGGATTAGGAAATGTCGGTTTCTGGGCTTCCAAATTCCTCACAGAATGGGGTGGTGCTAAATGTGTTGGAGTTGTTGAATATAACTCTGCAATTTACAGTAAAAATGGCATCAATATTGAAGCCCTTCAAGAATATAAAATTAAAAATGGAACTCTTGCTGGTTTCCCAGGAGCTCACGATTCTGATAGCTCAGTTTTGGAAAGAAAATGGTTTTTCTTTTTTCTTTTTTTTTTTTTTTTTTTTTTTTTTTTTTTTTTTTTTTTTTTTTTTTTTTTTTTTTTTTTTTGGAAAAAAATTTTTTTTTTTTTTTTTTTTTTTTTTTTTTTTTTTTTTTTTTTTTTTTCTTTCTTTTCTTGAATGATGAAACGCACTGGGCACTAAGTTTTTACGTTGACGAAATGCAATATGGCCTAGAAAACCATTTCTGACTTTTCTTTTCTTTTTTTTTTCCCTCAATTTTTTCAATTTTTTCTTTCCTTTTTTTTTTTTGCTTTTCAACAAACAAATTAAATTAAATTAAAATAGTGATATCTTGGTCCCAGCTGCCAGTGAAAAACAAATTAACAAACATAATGCCGATAAAATCCAAGCTAAAATCATTGCTGAAGCTGCAAATGGACCAGTCACTCCATTCGCTGATAACGTTTTGAACTCAAAAGGAGCAGTTGTTATTCCAGATATGTACTTAAATGCTGGAGGAGTCTGTGTCTCATACTTTGAATGGTTAAAGAACATTTCCCACGTCAGATTCGGAAGATTAACAAAGAAATGGGAAGAACAAAGCAAACGCGATTTACTCTCATTAATTGAAACTAGTGCTAAAATTGATTCCGCTAAAAATGAATTGTTCTATGAAAAAATTTTACAAGGACCCTCTGAAAGAGATATCGTTTACTCTGGTTTAGAAGAAACTATGATCTCAAGTTTACATCAAGTGGTGAGTTTTTATTTATTTATTTTTTTATTTTTTCTTTTTTTATTTATTCTAATTTGAATTGAACTAAAAATAAAAATAAAAATTCATAGCTCACTGTTGCTGAAGAATTAGATTGCAACCTTCGTCTTGCTGCCTATGTCTGCTCTTTAAGAAAAATTGCCAACACATACAAAGATGCTGGATTAACCATTTCATAAATATTATGTCTATATCATTATCATTCTTCCTTTTTTTTTTTTCTTTTTTCCTTGCCTCGTTCATAAGACCAAAGTCCAGTTTCATTTTTCTGTTCGATTTGAAAATTTGATCAGAAAACAAAAAAAAAGTCTTTTTTTCAAAATGGAACTTTTTCTGACGATGAATTCCAGGAAGGGAATAATGAATAAAACTCAAAAAAAAAAAAAAAAAATGGAAAAAGAACTTTATCAAGCATGTTCAGATGGAAAAGTTGAAGATGTTCGAAAATTAGTTCAAAACTCACAAATTAACATTAATTGGAAAAATAAGAATGATTCTTTACAAACACCTTTTTATATTGCTTGTTATAATGGACATATTGATATTGTGAAATTATTATTAAATGATAATAGAGTTGATATTAATGAAGCAAATATATATGGTGTAACACCATATTGGATTGCTTGTTATGTTGGACAGACTGAAATTGTGAAATTATTATTAAATGATAATAGAGTTGATATCAATAAAGCAGAAAAAGATGGTTGGACATCTCTTCATATTGCTTGTCAAAATGGACATATTGAAATTGTGAAGTTATTATTAAATGATAATAGAGTTGATATCAATAAAGCAACAACTTCTGGTTGGACACCTTTTTATATTGCTTGTTATCAAGAAAAAACAGAAGTGGTAAAATATCTGTTAGAGAGTGAAAAAGAAATGGATATCAATAAAAAAGATAATAATGGAAAAACTGGTCTTGATTGGGCAAAACAAAAAGGAAATACAGATATTGTTGAATTAATTGAATCATTTCAAATGAAAATTGAAGATGGAAAAAAATATAACAAGATTCAAAATGAAAATGAAGAACAAAAGAGAAAAGAAGCAGAAAAAAATTTGGCAGAACAAAGGAAGAAAATTGAAGAAGAAAAGAGAAAAATAGAAGAAGAAAAGAAAAAAATCGAAGAAGAAAAGAAAAAATTGGAAGACAAAGAAAGAGAGAAAAAAGAAGCAGAAAGAAAATCGGAAGAAGAAAGGAAAAAAGAAGAGTCAAAAAGTATTTTTATTATTTATTTATTATTTATTTATTTTTGATTTATTATTATTATTTTATTTTATAAAGAAAAATAAAAAATCAAATTAAAATATGAAAAAAAATAAAATAAAATCAAAACTAAAATAGGAGTAACCTACGAAATTGAGCACAACACCAAATTTTATCGAGTGAAAACAACTGCAAAAACTTTATCAGAATTAGAAAATGACATTAAATCGAAACTTAAACTTGAAAGCAATGAACTTGTTTTAGAATTCAAGGAGGAAAAAAAAGGAAAGTACATTACTCTTCTAGAAGATGATATGGAAGATTTAGAAGACGGAATGACAATTAAAGTTTCAACTGTTTCAATTCAACTTCACCAAAATGTGAATAAAATCGGTAGTTTTTTTATTTATCAATTTTAATTTTTTTTTTTTTTTCTCAATTTTTTTCTTTTTTTTTAAGACAATTCAAAACCAAAGCCCAGTGTATTTCTAACACATACATGGGTAAAAGATGAATTAAATCGAGAGAATCATTCAAGAGTTGCGACTGTGAATAAACTCCTAAAAGCTCAAGGATTTCAAACATGGTTTGATGAAGATAAAATGGAAGGACATATTGATCAAAAAATGGCTGAAGGAATTGATGAAAGCGAAGTTATTTTAGTTTTTATTACCAAGACATACATGGAAAAATTGAACAACAAAGGACATGATAATTGCAAAGCAGAGTTCACTTATGCAATCACCAAAAACAAAAAAATGATTTCAATTGTGATGGAGCCTTGGATGAAAAATCCTGGACAATGGGATGGCCCACTTGGAATTAGATTAGCTGGTGATTTATATGTTGATATGAGTGAAACTGATTCAGAATTTAATATTTCTACTTTAGTCGAGCGCTTACAAAGAAAATAATACTGCCATTGAAATTTGATTTTTTGATTGTCAAGAACACAATAAACGAATCTGCTTTATTTTTGTGATTGAAAAATGGTTTTTAGAAGTAATTATTAGTTCATAAATTTAATTCAAAAAGTAAGCTCTGCGAAAACTTATCTGTGATTAGTTTATTGAATTTGAATTTAAAACTTTGAAAGAACAAAAATTGCGAAAAAAGAAGAAAAAAAAGCGATTCAGATTCAGATAAAATTTAAAAGGAAAACATTCAAAAAAAAAAACTCTTCTTGTTCAAAGCAATAACTCAACAATCATAATATCACTCATAATTCTGATTTGAAACAATTAATACGATAGTATAAGTTTGATTTTTAAAGAATATATAATTATCAGATATTGGAGAATTGGAAGCATTTGTGGAAAAAAAAAATTGTGACAAAGGAAAAAAAACAAAAACAAAAAGGAACAATTTCTCATAATTTTCTCTTTCTCTCTTACGTTTGGCTTCATTTTGATCTCTCTTTAATTTCTTATTCTTCTTTCTATTCTCTCAAATTCACACACGCATATATATTTTTATAAAAAGCTTGTTGTTACTCAAAAGAAGAAGGAAAAAAACAAAAACTATCCCTGTAACTTTTATTTTTTAAAAATTAAAATTTGATATTTTATTTATTTGTATTTATTTGTTTTGTTAAATTGCAATTAAAAAAATTAATGGTACAAGCAAGTTCTGCTTTCCAATATATGGAATGAACTTTTCCAACCAACGAGAGACTAATATTGAAACTCGTAGAAAGCGTTCAAGTTTGAAGGATATCAAAACTCAACAAAACGAAATTATAAACCAAAGCAAAGAACAAGAACAAGAACAAGAAGAGTAAGTCTCTCTCTTTCTTTAATTCCTTATTCTTTTAGCATTCTTATTTTATTTTTCATTCTTTCATTCTTCCTTTCAAATTTTTATATTTTGATATTTTAACATTTTGAAATAACAAATTGTCTAATTAGAATTCAAGAAACTCAAACAACTAATTTATTTGAGCCAAGAATTACAAGGTAGGAATTTCCCTTTTTATTTTCCGTGTTTATTTCGATTTCGATTTCGATTTTCATTTTTTTATAGAGGAAGACCTTTAATTAACTCTAACTTAACATAAATAATTTAAAAATTAAAAATTAAAAAAAAATTAAGGTCAAGAACTGCCTCAAATTTATTAGAAACAAAAACTCAAGAACCTCCACTCAAAAAAAGAAAGTCTTTTCCACCCGATAACGAACTTTTAAAAAGTTCATCAGAAAGTTCTATTCCACTTTCCTATCAATTAAGACCATTGTCTTCTAGAAGGAATAAATATCGATATTCTGATTCACCAATTCAACCCTCAAAACTCAAACAAAGATCTAATTTTTCTGAAGAGTAATTTTTTTTCTTTTAAAAAAAATTGAGATTTAATGAAATAAATAATTAAATCAATGACATCAAAATAAACATTTTACTTTAGACTTGAATCAGGAGATATGGAACAGAAAGAACCTACAAATATTGAAGAAGAAGAAAATGAGGAAATGGCTGAAGAGGAACAAAATGAAAGAAATGATTCAGCTTCTAATACTTTCCATGTAATTACTCTAAAATTTAAATTGAGAAAATTTTGAAGAATAATCAAAATTTAAAATTTAAATTAATAATAGGGACTTCTTCAAAAACTTGGTGTTGATATGCTCGTCTCTCCTCAACAAAATGCACCAAAACTTAAAATGATTTTAGAAGGACTCAATGCAATTGGAGGTTGATTATTTATTTATTTATTTTTTCGTTGAGTAAGGAAAGATAAATTTAATTATTATTTACTAATTATTATTTTCAGAGGATGATCGTCAATTTTTTGCAATTCAAGAACTCAATGAATTTTTATCAATGGGAACAGAAGAAACTCTTGGTGGTTTTTCTCCCGATCAATTCCTTCCTCCCTTAATGCAATTACTCAATATGGAATATAATCCTGAAATGATGCTTCTTGCTTGTAGATGTATATATAATATGGTTGAAGCTCTCCCAAATTCAGCTGCAAATGTTGTTCAAAGTGGAGCCATTCCATTAATATGTGCAAAATTATTTACAATCGAATATATTGATTTAGCTGAACAAGGTTTTTTTTTTTTTTTTTTTCCCACTCAAATTTATGTATAACCATATTTTCAAATAAATTAATAACAATATTAATATTAATAAGCCATTACAACCCTTGAAAAACTTTCAAGTGAATATCCTGCTCCTATTGTCAGAAGTGGAGGAATTACTGCACTATTAACTTATCTCGATTTCTTTTCTACTGGAGTTCAACGATCATGTGTTTCTGCAACAGCCAACCTTTGTAAAAATTTCCCATCTGATGCATTTAATTCAATCGTTGAGTCCCTTCCAACCCTCACAAATTTATTGAAATATCACGACAATAAAATTGTTGAAAAAACATGTTTAGCATTTGCCAGGTTCTTTTTTCTTTTTCTTTTTCTCTTCTTCTTCAAAAAACAAAATTTCTAATAAATTTATTAAAATGGTTAACCTTATTTAAATTCAAATTCAATAGACTTGTTGATAGTTTCTCAAAACAACCAGAAAGATTGAAAGTGATTGCATCTTTTGGATTATTAAAAAATATGGTTCTAAATTCTTTTTGAATAACAATTTTTTTTTTTTTTTAAAAAAAAAATAATATATCAGGTATACTTAATTTCTTCCACAAATGCATATCCCGTTAATGTTGGAACATTTACAACAATTGTTCGTTTACTTGCTGTACTTTGTAGAAACTGCCCTTTACTTGGTTTTTTCCCTTCTTTCTTTTTTTTTTTTTTTTTTTTTTTTTTTCTTCTTTCGAAGAAAAAAATTAAATATTTTATAAACAAATTTCTAGCTCTTGAACTTTTACAAACAACTGATATCATTACTATTCTTCGTGAAGTCCTCCTTGTTAATTCTCTTCCTTCAAAAGATGCTAATCCATTGAATGAACCATTTTCTCCAAATTCTCCTGGATTAATGTCTCGTCCATCAGAACAAATTTCTGAATTACTATTTCTTTGCTCAGAATTACTTCCTCCTTTACCTAAAATCGAATTTTTTGCACTTCCAGTAATAATTTTTATTTTTACTCTTTCTACTTTTTCACAAATATTAATATCATTGAAAAAATAAGACAATCCAACCTACATTAACTGCAAGTCCTAGTGGATTAAAACCTATTCGCTCAAGATTAAATAGAAAATCAAGAGATGAACCAAGTTCTCCTACAAAATTAGATGAACCAGAAAAAGAAGAAAAAGATAAAGATAAAGAAAAGGAAAAAGAAAAAGAAAAAGAAAAATCTAAAGAGAAGGATAAGGATAAGGATAAAGAGAAAGAGAAAGCGAAAGGAGAACCTATGCAAATTGAAAAAGAAGCTGAAGTGGATCCAAGAGTACCAGCTTTAAAGGAAAATCAAGCAATTATGATCAACTTTTCCACATTACTTCTTCCAATCGTTCCATTTTATTTCTTCCCTCTCATTTTTCAAAAAAAAAATTAATTATTTTCTTAAAAGCTTCTTGATGTTTTTTCAACAACTGTTAGTCCCTCAGTTAAATTAAATTGGTACTTTTTCTTTCTTTCTTTGTTCTTTTCTTTTCTATCTATCTATCTATTTTCATTCAACTGATTGATGATTATTTATATTTAGTGTCACTACAATCATCAAAATTGCTTATTTTTCTTCATCTGAAACTCTTGAACAATCTTTAAAGGATTTAGCTATGTCTAGTTTCATTGCTGGGTATACTTTTTTAATTTTTAATTTTAGAAAATTTTTCTTTCTTTATTAATTTATATATTTTTTTTCAATTAGATTACTTTCTTCTCGAGATCAAAATATTGTTGTTGGAGGGCTTCAGCTTTGTGAAGAATTGATGAAAAAGCTCCCTCAAATTTTTAAGGTTTATTTCAAAAGAGAAGGAGTTATTTTTGAACTTCAAAGACTTTCAAATTTGAGTGAAACTGCACCATCCACTCCAAACCCCAACTCTTCCCCTCCAAGTTTATCATCTCCTACAAACTCATTCTCTTCTCCAACTTCATCCACAACCTCTGCAAACAAAAAGTAAAATTTATTTTTCTTCTCTCTCTTTATTTTCCTTTTTTCCAATTTTTCTTTTTTTCTTTAGACTTGCAGAGCTTCTTAAAAAACTCAAAGATCGATCTGACTCTAACCCATCTCTTGAAAACCTTGCAAATATTCCTCCAACTAATACACCAACCCCACAAAAATCAGGTTTTTTTTTTTTTTTTTTTTTTTTTTTTTTTTTTTTGTTGAACGAACTTATTTTTTTTTTTTTTTAGGGAATGAAGAACTTCGAGTTTGGGCTATTCAACATGCAAAAAAATTTCTTGCAACTCATTTTAATGAAGAAGAAGAAGGAACAGAATCAACTGAAATAATTACAAAATTAAAAGAAATTTCAGAAAGTCTCATTTCTAAAGAAGCGACAGAGGAGAGTCTTTTAGGTTCAATGAATAAACTTGCTACTATACTTTGTCACAATCAAGGAGTGTCTGCTTTTGAGCTCATGAATAGTAATATTATTGAGAGGTTTCTTTCTTTTTTCTTTTTCTTTTTCTTTTTCAATTTCTTTAATTAATTTATTTCTAGCCTTGTAAAATTTATGACATCTAATGATGAATTCAATATTCTTCATATAACTCGTATCCAATGTTTTATTAGAGTATTTATGAAAGGACCCTTATTACCTTTCGAAAATGGCTCATCAAATCCCCTTCAAATTGATCCTTTAACCCAACCTTTTTCATATTTAATCAAAAGACTTCATGAAGTTGTAAATAAACTTGAACAATTCCCTATTTTAATTCATGAAGTTGTTGGAGGTGACTCGAGAAGTGGAATGAACGGCTTAAAAGTTTTATCACAACCCTTTAAATTAAAACTTCAAAAAATGGAAGGAGAAAATGATGATTTAAAAGATTATTCTGAAAATTTAATCATGATAGAACCTCTAGCATCAATTCAAGCTATTGAAAATTTCCTTTTCTCAAAAATTATGGCCCCCTCAGGGTAATTTTTTTTTTTTTTAATTTCTTTTTCTTCTTTTATTTTTTTGTTTCTCAAACTTAAAACAACTTTAGTAGCTCTGATTCAAAAAGGTCAAAAAAAGCCGAAGATTCAAATGGTATAAATTTTCAAACAAAAAATACTTTAACCTCATTCTTGATCTAATTTCTTTCTTTTCTCTCCCTTTCTGTTCCAAAGAAAATTCATTATTTAGAAGAAAACAAACTTCAAAACCTCGAAATGATTCAGAAGTGTTTGATATCAATATTACTGGTATTATCTTTTTTTTTTTTCAGTTGAGAGTCTAATTTAACTTATTATTTTTTAATAAAAAAAAGAAAAAGAAAATGACATTCCAGCTTCCTCACAAAACAATGAACTTTCATCATCTTCAACTTCATCCTTAAACTCTATTTCTGATAATGTTCAAAAACTTGATATGTTCCTTGGAGATGTCTTACTTCCTCCAACAATGACAATCTTTCAAGCTGTTGAAAAATATTGTCGTTCATCTCCTGAAAGAGAAAGTTCACAAACCACTTCTGGAAGATTTATGTGGTCTACTGTATATACAATTAAATATAGACTTCGTTCAACTGCTGATGGTTCCTTTTTTTTCTTTTTTTCTTTTTCTTTTTCTTTTTTCTTTATTGTTATATTTTCTCCCTTCTAATATTTTTTCTAAATTCATTAATTCATAGATGATCAAATGGTTTCAACTTCCTCAACTTCTGTAAATTCGAATTCAATTTTGACAGGAATTTCAAGTTTATTTTCTCCAATTCCTCAATGTGGAATCACCTCGGAATCACTTTTATCAGCTTTCCACTTAATGAAATCATTATATATCATTAATTCATCTTGGAAAGAAGCTTTTACACAAAGACAAAACCTTACTGCATTCCCTATTAATCTTTCAGAATTTGTTAATACTAAATTAAGTGCTAAATTAACAAGGCAACTTCATGATCCATTAAGTTTATGTGCAGCAAGCTTTCCAGATTGGTGTAAAGATTTAGCCTTTAATTTTCCATTCCTTTTCAATTTTGAAACAAGATATATGTACCTTTATTCAACTTCTTTTGGTATTGCTCGAGGATTAATGGTTCATACCTTTCTTTCTTTTTTGTTTTTTTTGTTTTGTTTTTGTTTTGTTTTTGTTTTGAAGGATTCTTATCAAAACATAATTTTTATTTAGCGCCTTCAAGAACGTACCCAAGGCCAACAACCTGAATCAACTAATGAAACTTTTAAGATTGGAAGAATTCAAAGACAAAAAGTATTTTTTTTTTTCTCTCCTTTCCTTTTAAAAATTAACATTGGCCTCAAACTTTTCTTTTTTAAAATTAGGTAAGAATTTCTAGAAAAATGCTCTTGGAATCTGCAATTAAAGTGATGGATCTTTATGCTTCAAGCAAAGCCATTTTAGAAATTGAATATTTTGATGAAGTTGGAACAGGATTAGTAATATTTATTTATTTTCTTTATTTCTTTATTTCTTTATTTCTTTTATTTTTTTGAAATTAATTTTTTTTTTCCCCCCAAAATCTTTAGGGGCCAACTCTTGAATTTTATACAAATACTTCAGCTTGTTTTAAGAAGAAAAAATTAAATTTATGGAGAGAACAAAATTCAACTGTAAATATAAATGAAGAGGAATACATTTTTTCTCCAAGAGGTTTAATTCCAAGACCAATGTCCAAAGCTGAACTTGAAACTGATCAAGGAAAGTAAGAAATTCTTTCTATTTTTTCTTTTCTTTTCTTTTCTTTTCTTGTTTCCTTCACTCATTTGTTAAATTAATAACTAATAAATAAATAATAATAAAAGAAAAACATTATATATGTTCAAAGTTCTTGGAAAATTTGTTGCAAAAGCACTTTTAGATTTTAGAATTCTTGATCTCCCATTAAATAATGTCTTTTTAACTTGGATTCTCAAACAAGAGTCTTCTTTAACTGCAAAAAATATTGCGGTAATTTTCTTTTTTCTTTTCTTTTCTTTCTTTCTCTTTTTTCTTATTCTTATTCTTATTCTTATTCTTATTCTCTTTTTTCTTATTCTCATTTTCATGAAGGATATTGAACCTACCCTCGCAAATACAATTTTTGATCTTGAAGCTCTATGTACAGAAAAAAGAAAGATACTTGATGATAAATCTTTGGTATTTCTTCATTTTTTTTCTCCCCCTCTTTCTTCAAATTAACCCTTTTTTTTTTTTTTTTTCGGAATATAGAATGAAGATGAAAAGAAAACAAAAGTATCTTCTCTCACTCTCCATGGAGTTCAAATTGAACAACTTTATTTGGACTTTACACTTCCCGGATATCCACAAGTTGAACTAAAAGTAATTTCTTTCTTTTCCTTTTTTTCTTATTTATTTCTTAATGAAATCATTTAATTTTTATTAGGAAAATGGTTCAACTATTCCTGTTACAATTCATAACCTTGAAGAATATTTGAGGGTAAGTTTTGATAGAATAACAAAAATTTCTTGACTCCAAAAAAAAACAAAAACCAAAAATAGCTTCTTGTTCAAGTGACCTTATTTGATTCCATCCAAACTCAAATTGAAAGTTTTCAACAAGGATTTTCAACAGTTTTTCCTCTTGATGATATTCTTCTTTTCTCTCCATCTGAACTTGATGTACTTATTAATGGAACAGAAGAAATTTGGACAGAAGAAAGTAATTTTCTTTTTTTGAAAACAAACAAACAACCATTCATTGCTATTTTCTTTTCTTCTTTTCTTCTTTTCTTCTTTTCTTCTTTTCTTCTTACTTTAGTGCTGAGAGAAAGTATTAAAGCAGATCATGGATTCACTCTTGATAGCCCAACAATTCATAATTTAATTCAAATTATGATTGGTTTTACCCCTTCACAACAAAAAGATTTCTTAAAATTTGTAACAGGTAGTCCAAGATTACCTATTGGAGGTTCCTTTTCCTTTCCTTTTCCTTTTCTTTTCAAATTATCAACTACAAAAATAATCAATATCATTTATTATTATTTATAGGTCTTGCACAATTAAATCCTCAATTAACCGTCGTTAGAAAACCAAATGAAAACAAAGATAAGAGTGATGGTCGTGATGAATCTCTTCCTTCTGCAATGACTTGTGCAAATTACTTGAAATTACCAGATTATTCAACCCTTGAAGCAATGAAACAAAAAATTTTCCTTGCTATTTCTGAAGGAACAGATTCTTTCCACTTAAGTTAAGTTTGAACAAATGAAATCCATGAAATAAATAACAAACTACCAACTCTTCATTAATCTATTTTCTTCTTACCTTCAATTTTTTTGGTTAATTTGAATAGTTTCTTTATGATAGCCTTTCGAAGTGTTGCAATAGTGGCAATAGTTGTTGAATTACTTTGATTGTTACTTTTCGGATCAAAAAGTCAAACCTTTGGATCATTAGTACCGAGAAAAATCAAAAATAATCCCCCTTTGCTCTAGATCACTATCCTTGCCTGATAAGCTGCAATAATTAATTATGAAAAAAATTAAAAATAACTGTAAAATAATAATAATAATTATTATTTTCAATTGTTCGTTGGAGCTCCCTAAAGCTTGAAGAATAGAAGAACAAGATTCAAAGTCTTTGATTGAGATTGGAAGTTAACAACTCGATAGTTCAATGGGAATCAGGAAAAGTCAAATTGTTGTTTTGATTTTGGTTTGGGTGCTGGTTCAGTTTTGCAATGGTTTGAGATTTTTTTTTTTTTTTTTTGGTTATACTTTTTGTTTAATATTTGATGAATTCTTTAGTTAACTCTTTATTTTGAG
>Ga0209960_1003572_pt1 | contig 13167 bp, 12 predicted proteins | sample ThiBiot_500_plan_2_FD_183947 | JGI IMG/M metagenome (GOLD analysis project Ga0209960, IMG submission 183947) | Wastewater bioreactor microbial communities from Cape Town, South Africa - Thiocy_expt_500_plan (SPAdes) | ecosystem: Engineered > Bioreactor > Thiocyanate-remediating >... | reverse complement strand
ATTGAACAAGTTTATAATTTTTTTCAAATAATTTGTTCCGTTTTCGAAGAAAAAAATGGCGAACAAAAAGTCAAAATTTACTTCATTTTTTGTTGTTTGTTTCTTGTTTGTTCTCAACACTTTCAATATGAATGAAATATACTTTACTCTTTTTTTCTTAACAAAAAAATAATAAATCCTTTGCATAATACGAATAATGGATTAAAACTTTTTTGTTTGTTTGTTTCATTCTAATTTCTTCAACTCTTGTTGTAATTTCTTTTGAAATAAGTATTCCATTGGTTTATCGCTGGATTCATTGAGAAATTGGATGATACTAGTTGATTGTAGATCATCTTAGTTTTTGCAAGATAGAGTGGAAGAGGCTACTATGTCAGCTGCGCGTCTTCCGTAAAGTTGGGAGTAAAAATCTTTTGCAATATTGACAGTTTCCATTTAGAACTGGTTCAAAATCAAAGAAATAGACAATGAAGAATGATTATTGGGAATGATCTAACAAAGGATATGAAGACTCTTCTTCAAGATAGATTCAAGATTGATTCAAGTTAATATTATCTCCTTCAGGTTCTTCTCACTTTCACCTTTCTATTCTTTTAATTTAATTTAAATCTCTCCTTTTATTTTTTTTCTTTCTTTTAAGTAACAGATAAAAAAATTTCTTGTTTCGTATTTCTTGTGAGTATCGTACTTTTATACAGTTTCTCTGATGCATCTGGTCATGAAGTACTTTTTTTTCTTCCCTTGATTTGTTTTTTTGATTTTTTTTTTCAAAAATAGCAAGTTATCCTTAAAATCCAAAAAGTAACTATAGAGCTTTCTTAACTTCCAAAGGAGAAATCAGAAAAACAAAAATTAAAGTAGAAGAAGAAAAAATTTTAACTCCAGAGGTTTGATTTCAATTCAATTAAAAATAAAAAATGAAATTAATTTTTTTTTAAAAAAATGATAATAGGAAGAAAAAGTAAGAGAAGCACTTTCAACAATATCTCTTGCAAAAGATGATCAACAAATTCTGGATAAAATTATGAAAAGACGTTCAACAGCTATGAATCCAGTTTTTATTAAAGACCAAAATACTCAACAGTTACCTACAATAAAATCTGAACCTGAAGAATCTTCAAACTTAAATTCAAATTCAACAAATGAAGGAACGGATCAAAATCATCAAGTAATCTCTGAATCTAAATTGAGCCTTAAAGATGAAACTATTAATTCATCAAATCTTCATTTGGATGTCAGTAATGTTCAAACAAGAAGTCGATCAAATAGCAAAGCACACCAAATGAAATCTACTGTATTTTTTTCATTTATTATTTTTCTAAATATTAAAAATCAAAATCAAATTTCTTAGGCCAAACAAACAGTTGCAAAACCCAAAGAAATATTGAAAAATGAAGATTTTGAACTTCAAATCATTCCAGCATATCATGAAGAAGAAGTATTTGATCCCAAACCATCTAATACTTTAGATATTGTTTATCAATTTATTTGGCAAAGTAAAACTTGGCTTTATTTTGGTTACTTATTGGCGTATGAACTTTTCTTTCTTTCTTTTTTTTTTTCTTTAGTTTCAAAAAATCAAATAATTTTTTTTTTTTTTTTTTCATTCCTTCAAATTGATATAGGTTTTCATGTTGTGTTGTTGGAATCATTCTACCATTCTTTTATGCAGGAAATATGAATAGAGATGCACAAATTTATTGGATTATTGATATTATTATTTCAATGGCAATGACTGCAATTATTTACCAACCAATGCAAGCAGCTTTTTGTAAATTTCTTTTTCCTTTTTTTAATTGAATCAATTTTATTTCATTCAAACAAATATATTAAAAATAGTTGCAATTCTTCGTGCGATAAGAGCTGGCTCAGCAAAAAGATTAGCTAAAAAGGATGTTTTTTATGATGTTGCGATAAAAGATAATTACTGAAATATATTGTGAGTATTTGAAATTTAATCATTCAATCAAGATTTCATTGAAGTTAAAAATAAAAAGTAAAAATAAAATTTAAAAGATGAACCAATTCAAAAATGAGTTTTTATTTATGAATTAACAATTTTTTTTTTTCTTATCTCTGGAAGGAGAAACGGTTAATTTGCTAATTTTTTATTTTATTTTTGAATCAGTTAAAGTTTTGTCGAATAAGCAGGAAAAAAAAAGAAAGAAAGAAAAAAAAAAAAAACCTGAAAGCCAAATAGAGGCAGTTGTATCTGCTCTCAAAATGAAAGAATCATCAAAAAACATAACAGGAGATCCATTAATTTGAATAGAAATAGAAGCAAATCTCCATGTATCTGTAGAATCAATTTCCAGATAAACAAAGGTTAAACCTCCAATATCATTAATTGTGAAGGGGATTGATTCAATAGATCCTTGTGCTAATCCTGTTTTAAACTTCAAAAGTTCAGAATCATTTTTGGTTCCTCTAAATTTAATTGAGATTGTTCCTGTTGTTCCTGCTCCTGATAACATAGCTGTTTGAATAGTGACATTGTATATGTTTTGAACTAAATTATTTAAAGCAAATTTTTAAATTGATTTTTTCAAAAAAGTTTTGAATAAATAATTTTCAATAAGTTCAAAATAGGATAAAGAATTACCAGTTTCACAAGTTTTTCCAATAAATCCAGACAAACAAGAACATGAAAATGAATTAATTAAATCAAAACAAGTTCCTCCATTCTTACATGGATTACTTTCACATTCATTGATCTCTGTTTCACACAATGAGCCATTAAACCCTGCAACGCAGAGACAAGTTACTGATGATTCAGTATTATTACATGTTCCTCCATTTTGACAAAGGAAAGGAGTACAAACTGAGGGCTTATCTATTATTTTCCAGAAAAAAAAAAATTAATTTTCCAAAAAAAAAAAGAAAAAAAAAAAAAAAACCTTTCAACCAAATGAAAGGAGTAGTAAGGTATGCTAAAGTTTTAGGTTCCACAGTTGTTAAAACAATTGTCCCATTGAATTGGACAGTAACAGAAGTAAATTTCCAATCATCAGGTGAATCAATTTCAAGATAAACATTTGCCAAAGTTCCAATAGGATAAAGTTCAAATATTTCTGTGTTGGTAGATCCAGCTAATAATCCAGTTTTGAAAGGGAAAAGTTCAGAATCGGATTCAGTTCCGCTAAACTTAATTGAAATTGTTCCTGTTGTTCCTGATTCAGTTGAAGCGTCTGTTACGATTGTCACAGAATATTTTATCTTGGTAACTATTAGGAATTTTGTTTGGGAAAAAAGAAAAAAGAAGAAAAAAGAAAAAAGAAAAAAGAAAAAAAAAATGAAAGAGAAATTTTACGTGCACAATAATCACCAGTCCAAATGAAATTAGGAGGACAAAGACAAGTTAAAGTTGGGAAAGAGATGCATGTTGTATTTGATGGACAAGGATTCATGAGACAAGGGTCAACTAAAATATGAAAGGAAGGAAAGAAGAAAAAATTAATAAATCAAGATTTAGGAATATTTTAATTGGAGAGAAAAAAAAAAAATAAAAGAATAATGAGATTTACGTGGAACTCTAATTACTTCAACATCTCCAATTTTAAGCCATTTATTGACAAAAATATCTGTTAATGATTTGAAATTAGCATAAAGATCAAATTTCTCCAAAAGCCATCCATCTAAACTATCAATCTTGAAGTAAACATCACTCATTAAACCAATATCATTTTCTAGTTCAAAAGTGAAAGAATTTGATGATCCTTGTTGGAATCCTGATTGTAAGAAAAACCAAGGTGATAATCCCATTGTACCATTAAATTGAACTAAGACACCTCCTGTTGTTTCAGAGAATGGAATATTGGAAGTTTGAACAGTTAATGAAACAACCATGGTTCCTAAATTGGAAAAAAAAAAAATTGATTTTTAGATAAAATTCAAAAAAAAAAAAAAAAAAAGAATTAAATGAAGAAAGAAAAAGGAAAAAAAGAAAAAGTTACTATTTTGACATAAATTTCCGGTGAATGATCTTGGACATTCACAAATAAAATTTTCTCTTGTATCAATACAAACACCACCATTCAAACAAGGAGAAATTGGTTGAGAACATTCATCAAATTCTATTTGTTAATTTTTGAAAAAAAAAAGAAAAAAAGTCAAAAAAATCAAAAAAATCAAAAGGAAAAAAAAAAAAAAAAAAAAAAAAAAAAAAAAAAAAAAAAAAAAAAAAAAAAAAAAAAAAAAAAAAAAAAAAAAAAAAAAAAAAAATAAACCAGTATCAAATGAATAAGTAAGATCTTGTAATTCATATCCAGTTTTTGATTTAGCATTAATTAAAATCTCTAAAAGTCCACCAGCTAAACGTTCATGTGAAAGACTTGAAAGAATAATTTCTAAGTTTTGTCCATCACAATTTTTTTTGGAAACTAATGAAAGTGATGAATTTTGAGGTGATGAAACAATGATAGTTGTATCTTGACAATTTAACTCTTTACTAAATGAGATTTGAATTGGTTCTAATTTTTGTAAAATTCCATCATGAGGATGTAAAACTCCAAAAACAGTAAAGTTTGTTAAATCAATTTCAAATGGAACAAGGGTTGAAAAACTGTCATCTTCAGAACAAGTTGTTTGAATCAACATTTCATAATTTCCATCTCGTAAATCTGAAGTTGGGGTCCAATCATATATGATCGAAGTGTTAATATTTGAATCAAAGGTTACAATTGGAGACCAATATTTGTCCTCAATTTTTTTGTAATAAAATCCAAGTTCTTCAATGGGGTTGTTTTGAAAAATTTGATTCTCTGGAATGATTGAACCAATGCGAAGGGTTGGTTCAAATTGAGTTACAATATTGAGTGGCAACAGATCTTCATTCCAATATGGTTGAGAACACTCCTTTTTAAATTCAACATCAACTAAAATAGTTGAGCGAATGTATTCATCAAGAGTAACTCCAGATTCTGGGTCCCCTCCCAAGTCATCCTCACAAGCTGAAAATAATTGGAGTTCGAGACCTTGATAACTATAATAATCTGGTCCACGATAAATTTTCATGACTGCATCCATAGGATTTTCAAAATCAAGAGGGAAATTGATTGGAAAAATACTTATTGGGACATCATTAACTGTAACTTGAGCTCCTGAAAGAGTTAATGGATCAACTTTTATTCCAAAAATTGATTTTTTTGAATTGAGATTTCTGAATTGAAGAGGAAATTCTGCATAATGATCTTGGGGTACATCAACTACTTTTGTTGGACCCAAAGGAACTATCACAGGTGATTCAACTGGATTAGTTCCTGGTTCATGAGGACATGAGGTTGTAGCTGATACAATTTCAAAAATTGGAACTCCATAGTAAGGATCTTCTTTAACATTGATGGCAAATGAATCTAATTTATTTGGATCCCCAAGAGTAAATGATACAGTATTTGTTACTTCTTTAGTTTCGCTCCCAGTTCTACCAATTTCAACAGTTCCATGGATCGTAGTTCCTGATTCTCCTTCAAATCCGAATCCTGCTGTCCAGATTCCACCCCATTCAAGTATTGATTTACCTAATCCTGATACACCTTCCAAACTTAATGAAAACTCAAATGAAGTTGATTGGGTTCGAGTTGTTGTGATTGTTTGTTGCAAACCTCCAATTCCACCATCAAAGCTAATCTTTGGAGCAGTCAATGAATAACCTTGGATTTCATCTACCATTGACATTATGTTTTTGATTGAGTCTTTCATTTTATTAATGTCAGTTTCCACATCTTCCATATAGGATTCCTTTCGAATAGTATCAAGCGTAGTGGCATACCCAATAAGAAGGCCAAGTAGAGATACACCTCCAATTACATTCGCTGAGGCAATAAGCACCGCAGTTACAGAAATTAGGGATGTGAATGCAGTATTTTTGGGATCAACAGTGGTATACATCCTTTGGTGATTATCCCATATCTCAAAAATCTTTTTTGAATTGGAAACCAAGTCATCTACAAGTTTTTTCACAGTACTGTTAGTGGATTGATATGGATTTACTGCTGAAGAGAGTTTAGAATCTTTAAACTTGATAATGTTTTTCCATTCTTGAATATCTTTGGTTAATTGATCAATTTGGGCTGGGAGTGTTGCAATTTCTAATGCTGACTCAAGATTTGGAATCAAAATGCTCTCAACATAATAATGAGTGTAAATAAAAAAGGTATCTTCTTTACTTGTTAGAGGTTGGAAAATAAGATTCTCGATTGTTTCAAACTTACAACCATTCTCAGGATCAGAAATAATGGTTAAAGTCATTGCTCGACCATATTCAAATATCATTGCAAGTCCAGTCATAATATCTCCTTGTCTTCCTGCTAATCCTAGGGTTTGAGATGTTGAAATTGTTACTTCTGCTTCCAAAGTAAATTCAAGACTGTCTTCACTTGTTACTCCAACTGAAACTGATATCGATCCTTCTGCCTGGACAATATATTTATTATCATCAGCCCTTGCTCCATAACCAGCTGAGCCTTCTGTCCCAAAACCACTAGCAAGATTCTTTCCAATTGATACTCCAACTGACATTGATTTCCCTTGGGTTAATTCTGTGAAACTTGAACCACCTGGTGGATCTCTTAAAATCATTAAAGGAAGTCTTGATGTACTTGCTGTAAATGTTTTTTCTAATGCTAATGACCCAAGAACAACAAGTTTCAAACTAATTAGATCCTTAACAACACCTTGTTTATTATTTAATGTATAAGGAATCACAGCCTCAAGTTGAAGGATTTTATAATATGGATCAAAGACATTCGGAGATGTCCCAGAAATAAAGTAAGTATAAAAGAGAGATCCATCAAGAGGAATTTCTGATTGAAGAGGTTGACCTCCAAGTGGTGCAGAGACAAAATCTGTGACGACTAGCGATCCTGAACTTGAATAACAAAATCCTCTTTGATAATTTTCATAAATTCGAAGTAATACTGTTTCATTTTTCCCTGCTTTCACAACTCCATCAACTCCAAGTTTGGAGGGTGAACATGTCTCAGGATTTATTTCAGATGGAATTGAAGTGGGAACCTTAAATATGTCGATTACAGGTTTGACATAATAATAAAGACTATATTGAGAGTTATTAAATCTCATATCATAACTTTGAGAATCTTGAGTAGTTGATTTCATAAATTCAATGATATCTCCTAATTCTACACCTGAGAAAGTTGATAGTTTTGCAAAATCTATTTTAAATCCTAATCTATGAGCTGGGACTTTCACAGTTTGAGTTCTTCTAAAATCAATAGGTGGAAGTTTAATTGAAGGGAATGGGTCTTGACAATCACGAGCTGTAACAACAATTTCACTTGTTGCAAGTGGAATCTTACAAAGTCCTCCCAAAATATTTGTGATTTCTAATTCTCTTGTTGTCATATCTTCAAATGGTTGTTTAATTTCATAATCCATAAATAGTTCTGGTAAAGAAACTTGATCTGGGAAAAATATATGATCACTTGCTGTCCCATTATCATAAGGATAAACAAGAGTAATTTTGGGATTTTCTCCAATAGAAGCTGAAATTGCAAAACTTCCTTTACTATCTGTAGAACCTGTTTTAACTCCATCTTTATAAATATCAACTCCACTAATTCCACAATTAGTTCCAGAAATAATAACTCTTCCAAGAATAGAAACTGTTGAATTATCAACAAATGTGATTGATACATCTTCTCTATAATCTAAACTTGTGATTCTTGTTGTAGGTGAAACCATATCGGATGTTAAAATGATATGTCCTGGTAAAAATGCATTGACAATCAAATTTTGGATCATTTCAGTACTTGAAATAGAGGGTTCAAGGGAATAACTTCCATCTAAGTTTGTAATTGTACAAAGAGAAGCAGGTTGTTTGGAATCAAAATTGGATTTGGTCCAAACACAAACATTAATTCCACCAACTCCTGCAGAAGTCAATGATCCACTAGGTTTTGCTTGAATGAATCCTTTTATTTTGGCTGTCCATGGAATAATCAAAGTTTTACAAAATTGTTTGTTCTTGAGAAAATCAAAATAAGAAAATTTCTCTAAATTTGGAACATAACGGAAACAATATTCGAATTTGGCCCCAGGTTCATAACCTTCCAAGTATTGAAGATCTGAATCAACATAACTTGTTCCTAATCTTGAAATTCCTTCCTCTAATATTAGACCATCTCTCAAAAGAGTGAAAGTATAAGGGGTATCTTCGATAGGTTGACAAATGTCTGTAAAATCAATAATTGCTGAACCATCTTTGTCACGTACTTTAATATTGATAAGTCCTTTTTCTGCCACAGTTGATTGACAAGTTGATTTCTCACATCGCCTTCCTGTATACCCAGTATTAGTACAAGTGCATGATTTATCAGAATCTTTTTTTTTTTTTTTTTTGAAATTAAATTTGAAATTAACATTTTTCCACAAAAAGAAAAAAAAAAAAGAAAGAAAAAAGTTGGAAAGAAGAAAACCTGAAGGATTATTAATAACACCATGGTAACAAAAGTATTCTTGACAATTATCCCCTCCAAAATGTGATGGACACTTACATGTATAGGTAGTTCCAAGTTTTGTACAAGTACCGCCATTTTGACAAGGGTTCGAATCACAAGAATCACCAGATGATACAACCAATGAAAAGAAGGTTTTTGGAACTTTTAACCATTGAGTTCCACCTGGTGGCATGTACCTTGTTTTGATTTTTTTTTTTAAAAAAAAAAAAGAAAAAAGAAAAAGAATAAAAGAAAAAAAGAAAAGAAAAGAAAAGAAAAAAAACTTGAAATTTAAGACAGCATCAACAGCATTTTCAAAATATTCAATTCTAATTGAATAAAAAGTACGATAATCAAGGAAAATTGCTCCTGTCATTGTTGTTGTGGTTGACTAGGGAAAAAAAAAAAAAAAAAAATTATGAAATGAAAATCTATTTTTTTCTAATTAAAAAAATTCAAGAAAGTTGAATCAATTACTTGAAGTCGCCAAGCATCAATTACTAAAACTCCACTTAAATATAAACGTGCTCCATCATCAGAATCAAAAGAAAATTGATACAATCCAGTTGTAGGAATTTTAAGTTGCCCAGTGAAAAAAAATTGGAATTTATCTTTGCCAGAGATATCGCCCAATGCATTCAAATCAACATCTCCTTGTCCAGGATCGGGACTATCTGTTGATCCATATGCTAATGGGAATATCTCATCCAAACTTTTTTCTTGAAAAGGGAGGTTATCAAATCTTTTCTGTCTTAGTCCCTCTTTTTCAACTGCACCACTCAAACATGTAAAACCTTTGATTTCATCAACACAAGTCTGACCGCTAGAACATGGGTTTGAAGCACAGTCATTAATATTTAAATCACAAGGAGCTCCAACAAATCCAGTATTATCACAATTACACGGAAGAGTATGATATAAATTTTCAAATGGAATAACAGACTTTGAGATTCCAAGTTCTGAAGATTGCCAATTTAAAATTGCTTTTGATCCTTCTCCTCCTAATTCCCAAAATATAACTCTAATTTCATAATAAACTCCAGCACTCAAGAAAAATTCCTTTTGAGAATCAGGTTGAATAGTATCACCAATGGAGTAATCAAAGAGTTTTTGTCCTTGGAAATAAAAGATCATTCGATCATCCATCTCTGGGAAAAAAGAATAATGACCACTGTCAATTGGTTTGATAAATCCTTCCCAAATAGTTAAAACATATTGTTTGATTCCTGGATTTGTTAACATTCCTGGTGGCAAATCATTTAATGATTGAATATTGATATTTTCAATCCTTTGGATATTTGTAATGTCAGTTGAAGTTGGGGTATATGGGTCAATGCCAATTGTTATGTAATATTTTCCTATTAATCCTTGGAAAAATGCATTTTCAGAATTCAATGTCCCATTATTTAGACATGAGATTGGTGTTTCAACAGAATTTTCACAAATATCTCCAGAAAATGTTGGAAGACAAAAACATGAAAATGATTTAATTCCATCAGCACATGTTCCACCATTCCTGCATGGTTCTGATGCACAATCATTGACCTCATATTCACATTGAAGTCCATTAAATCCTGTTCCTGAACAATCACATCCTGATCGATGAACGAATGAAGCAACAGGAACTGGTTGTTGAGAAATTCCAAGTGGTTGTGATTCCCATTCAAAAATTGCTTTAGCGAATCCTATATCCTCAAAGAATTGAACTTCAAAGTCATAGTAAGTATTAGAATCCAAAAATACATTTTTGAATTGGAATTCTTTTGAATTGAGATTCCAAGCATCAACAATTTTGACTCCAGAAAAATAAATAACTATTCCATCATCGGCTTTAAAAGTAAAATTATAAAGTCCAGATAAATCTGTTTTCAATGCTCCTTCCCAACGTCCTGTAAATCCATCGCTTTGAATTCCTGGGAATGGCGAACCATCAGCCCAATCATAATTTAAATTTCCAGCACTTTGGATATTTGAATTTTTTGGTAATGGGAATGAAGGGATGTCGATTCTTGATGAATCAAAATTGGTATAAGAAATTTTTAATCCCGTTGCTAAAGAAGAAGCTTTTGGAACTCCTCCATTCAAACAAACTTCAGGGATTTGATTTTCACATAAATTTCCATTGAAGTGGAGTGGACAAATACATCTAAAAGATCGAAAGCCATCAACACACGTTCCTCCATTTTTACAAGGATTGAATACACAGTCATTTGCGTTCATTTCACAAAGATCTCCAACAAATCCTGAATCTTTACAATCACAGGTTTCACGATGAATGAAGGCATTAATTGGAATAACTTCTCTTCCCATTCCAAGTTCTTCAGATTCCCATTCAACTTTAGCAACTGCGCTTCCATCTTGATCAAAATATTCCACTCTAAATGAAGTTGGGACAAATGAATCCAAAAAGACATTTTCAACTTGATAAGTTGTTTGAGTCTAAATAGGTAAATAAATAAATGATAAATAAATCGGAAATATAATATCAAAAAAAAAAAAAAAGAAAAAAAAAAACGAAAAAAAAAAAAAAAAAAAAAAAAAAAAAAAAAAAAAAACTACCTGGAAAACCCAAGCATCAACAACAAGATAATCTCCAATATAAACTCTAACTCCATCATCTGCTGTGACGTAAAAGTTATATCTTCCAGTTTCAGAAACAGTAATTGCACCATTCCAAACAATTGAGAATCCATCTTGATTAATTCCTTGATATGGACTTCCTTGAAACCAATCAAAGTTAATATTTTCACTTCTTCTATAACTTGATTCTGATGTTGTTAATGTAGGAATTACACCTTGAAGCCTATTAAAATTTAAATAATTTCCCATTAATCCATTTAATACTGGTTGAGATAATAAAGTTCCTCCATTTGAACAACTTGCTGCTGCTTTATCACAAACTTTTCCAGAATAACTTGATGTGCAATAACATTCAAATCCATCTAATTTATCAAGACAAGTTCCTCCATTTTGACAAGGATTAGAAGAGCAATCATTAATTTGAATATCACAATTTTCACCTAAAAATCCATTTGTACAGTCACATGGTTGATATCCAAATAAGTAATCACTTGGAATGATTTGTTTTGTAATTCCAAGACTTGGAGATTCCCAACTTATTTTTTTTTTTTTTTTGAGGAAAAAAAAATTAAAATTCAAAAAGAGTAATTATAATCGAATGAAGTCGAATAAATCAAAAATGGAAGCAAAAAAATACCTTAATTTGAGAGTTGCTTCAGAATTCTCATGATAGTATTCGAGTTGGATAGAATAAAAAATTGAAGAATCTAAGTAAATGTCAATAGAACGAGAAGTGATGGTCTGACTCATCCAAGATTCAATAACTAACACACCTCCAATGTAAAGACGAATTCCATCATCTGAAAGAGTTGAAATTGTATACCATCCAGCTTGTGAAACTCTTATTGCTCCTTTTAAAACTAATGCGAACCTGATTTTTGTTTTAGTTAGAAAAAAATAAAAGCAAAAATAAAAGCAAAAATAAAATCAGAAAAATAAAAAACCAAGTTGATTTGATTCCAGAAGCTGGAGCTGTTGTTCCCCATTCAAAATTAACATTTCCAAAACTTTGATAGCTTGATTCAGAAAGTAATGATTGTGGTGCAATTTGGTTTTCAAGATTAAAGTAAGTTGCTCTTAATCCAGAAACAATTGGTTGAGAACTACAACTACTTCCAAATCCACAATGAGTACAATTTGAAATTTCACAATTTTCTCCAGAAAATGATGATGCACAAAAACATGTATAAGAATTGAGTCCATCAACACAAATTCCACCATTTTGACATGGATTTGAGGCACAATCATTTGTATTTTGCTCGCAATAGTCACCCGTAAAGCTATATGTTCCACAATCACAAACTTCTCTATGAATATATGATGTCTTTGGAATAACTGTTCTTGGAATTTCAAGTGCTCCTGATGTCCATGTTACTTCGATCACAGGATTTGTTCGATTTTGAATACTTTGAATCTTAAAATTGTAATAATTTGAGGAATCAAGTTGAATATTTTCTCGAATATTTGTAAATGGTGACTAGTTTAAAAAAAGAATCAGGAATATTGTTTTTTTTTTAAAAAAAAAAGAACAAGGAAATATTGTTTTTTTTTTAAAAAAAAAAAAGAAAAAATAATACGCTTGAACCCCAAGAATCAAGAAGTGGAACATCATTTAAGAAGATTCTAATATAATCAGTTGAAGTAATAATGAAAGTATAATTACCAGTTTGATTAACTTTAATTGCTCCTTCCCATGAAATTCCAAATGATGTTGGATTAACTCCACTTGGAAGAATTGTGATAGGATAAATTGCAACATTTCCTGATGTTTGAATAACGGGAGTTGAACTAAAGAAGGATTCATCTGAAAAATCAGAAGGAGATTGAATTGCAAAATATTTAATTAATAATCCTTGGTTTGAGAGAGATCCTCCGTTAGCACATGATGGAACAGAAATTTCATTTTCACAAAATTCTCCTTCAAAACTGGATTGACATAAACATGAAACAGAAATTGATCCAACAACACATGTTGCTCCATTTAAACATGGATTTGATGAACAATCGGTCATTTCTATTTATCATTTATTTATTTATTTATTGTGATTTTTGATATTTTTTTTTTTTTTTTTTTTTTTTTTTTTTTTTTTTTTTTTTTTTTTTTTTTTTTTTTTTTTTTTTTTTTTTTTTTTTT
>Ga0209960_1003571_pt1 | contig 13169 bp, 13 predicted proteins | sample ThiBiot_500_plan_2_FD_183947 | JGI IMG/M metagenome (GOLD analysis project Ga0209960, IMG submission 183947) | Wastewater bioreactor microbial communities from Cape Town, South Africa - Thiocy_expt_500_plan (SPAdes) | ecosystem: Engineered > Bioreactor > Thiocyanate-remediating >... | reverse complement strand
ATTCTTGATTCTTGATTCTTGATTCTTCTTCATAATGATTTTCTAATCCTTCTTCTACTCTATAGGTGATGACCAAGATGTATTAGTCGATTTTTACAACTCCTTAACATCCATAGGGACATTGGATTGGAATATAGGCGCCAGCTTATGTGGTCAACAAGGAGTTGCGTGTGATACTTCAGAGCCTCCAAGAGTGACTCAAATGTATTCTTTCTTTGATTATTCCTCTCGAAAAATGAATTTTTTAATTGATGATGATTTATACTTTTTTTTTTCGACTTCAGATCTCTTTCAGGTGTTGGGTTAGCTGGAGAACTACCATCATCATTTCAATTCCTGGATGCTCTAACATATATGTAAGAAAAAAAATATCAATTGATTTCTCATTTATTTATTTGATTCAAATATATCTTCAATAATTAATAATTTAGGAATTTCGCTGATAATGAACTTTCAGGTTTTATTCCTTCATCATTTGGAAGTTTGACTCAACTCCAGGAACTGTAAGCTTTCATTTCATTTTCAAACTCAATTCTTTTTATGACCTCTATTATATATTTTTGTTAATTATTCATCACCATTAATCATTAATAAATAGATATCTTGAAAATAACGAACTTACTGGAGGACTTGGCAGCGAATTTATGTATATGACAAGCTTACAAAAACTGTAACTTCGCTATTAATTTTACTTCATTATCTACAACTGTACAGGTATTTAATTTTTTGAAATAGATATCTCCATGATAATCAATTTTCTGGAGCATTCCCCACCTTCATTTTGCAGTTACCTTTAACTGATTTGTAAGGAACTTGCTTTTAGTATAACACTTTCAAAAAAAAAAAAAACTCATAGATATCTTGCAAATAATTATTGGGATTGTCCATTTCCCCAGTATGACTTTATAACAAATAATGATTATTCTGCGATAGAGACTCCATGTGGTAAGAAAAACACAATTATTAAGAAGCTGTTTTTTTTTTTTTTAGAATAATAGTAATTTAAATAAAAATTTTGATTTTTGTAGATACTTATTGTCCAACTGGGAGTTGTTCTAACCAAGGAGATTGTGCATTAAGCTCACAAGGTTATGTTTGTGATTGCTATTATGGTTACAATGGAAAAGATTGCCAATATACTGGTATTTTTTTTTTTTCTATTCCATTTTTTTCCATAAAAATAAATCAAATAAATAAAAACTCAACATTAACATAAATAGGGACAGGACCATATTGTGGAGATGGGATTGTAGTGGGCGGAGTATGTGCCTGTCCGAGTGGATATTTGGGTGATAATTGTGAGACTTTTTTGGGTAATATTATTTCCTTTCTTTCTTTTTTCTTCAAAAAATTTAGATCAAAAGATAAAATCTCAATAACCAAAAAATACAAAAAATACAAAAAATAGGAGGAAGTTGTTCATTCCCAACATCAGCACCATTATCAACTCAACCATTAGGAGAATTGAATATTCAAAACATTACAAACAATATTGTTGAAATGGTGATCAAAGTACCAGGAACAGAATTGAAAACAATGACATCCATTTTCTTTGGAGCCACAAGTACATCTGATAATCCAGTTTGTGAATATCCAGGACCATCATTTACAAAAGATTTTGATGAAGTTTCATGTGAAGATAGTTTTACATCATCCATTTCAATTGTTGATTTAATTCAAAATTGTGGATTTGAATTGGATACAGGAGATACTGGATCTTTTAAAGAATATGATGGAACTCTTTGGGTCACATTTGTTGAACATCTTGGAACTTTTAGAGGTGTTGATTTAACAAGAACTGTTTCTTCAAGTTTAAATTTAATTCTTTCTCTTCCTTCAACTGTTATTATCAATGCTTCCATCTCTCTTTTTAGTACTCCTGAATCTATCTTTGTTCTCACTGGTCAATCGTTCGTTTTCTTTTTTTCTTTTTTCTTTTTCTTTTTCTTTTCTTTTTCTACTTTTTTTTTCTTTTTTTTTTTTTTTTTTTTTTTTTTTTTTTTTTTTTTTTTTTTTTTTTTTTTTTTTTTTTTTTTTTTTTTTTCTTTTTTTTTTTTTTTTTATTCGAATAAACTTTAACAAATATAGAAAACAATAAATAAACAAAACAAAAACAAAATAGATATGATAAAGGAAGTGATTCAGCAATTGTAACCATCACATCAATTCTTACTTACCCATTTAAATTTTCAACTGCAACATTTATTGGATCATCAGTATTTACAATCCAAGATTCAACACCATTGGATGAGACATGTGATGAGAGTTCGGGAGATTGTATTCAAACAACAACATTCATAATTCAAGATATTTCAACAAATGGATGTACATTTACTGGGGATTATGAATTTGAATGGAATCAAATATGTAGAGGTTCAAATTGCCCATCTTCTTTGGATCCAATTAGTGCCACAGTTTCAGTTGAATCTTCAAATATTTGTTCTTCAATCAAAGTTTATTCTTCAATTTCTGGATCTCTTGAAAGTTTGAATCAACAATTAACACCTCAAACAAGTTTTATTGTTGGAGATACAATTTACTTTGAGGTTGATTTTATTTCAGATGTTGATGTGGATAATTTTCTATTGGTCAATTTATTCATTGATTACAATTCAAATCCAAGATATTTATTCCAAAATGGAGTATTGACACCACTTGGAACTGCAAATTCATTTTCTGCACTTGATGATCAATTTTCATTTTCAGTTTCAGTTGGAACAGATGATGATGAAGATTTAATTATTAGCGCATCAAGTGATATTGCAATAACATTTGAAGTATTTGCAGAATATGAAATATTTTACAAAACAACATTCAGAAAAAGATCAACTCAGTCTCAACAACTTTCTCTTTCAAAAAAGATTTCCATTGTTTCAAGTTCAAATTCAAATTTAAAGACAACTCAAGATATCAAACAACAACAAAAACAACAACCACAACATGGATTGATCAAAACAAGTTCTTCAACATCCATTGTTTCTTCATTCTCTTTGGTTCTTATCTCTTTGATTTTCTCCTTTGTTGTTTCTCATTATTGACAATGATGTTAGCTTGCTTGTTTGTTTGAAGAGAATCAAAAAATTAATAAAATAAACAACAAGATCTCATCAAAACTCATCAAAATTTGAAATATCTTTATTCTCAACAATAAACAAAGATAAAAAAAAAAATGATGCTCAATGATTCCCAACATAAAACAACTTTTCAAAAAATCCAATTATTTCTTGTGAATTTTTTCTTAAATGAACAAGATTAAAGGGAGGAAATTGTATTTAAAAGATTGACAAAGATATAATGTGACACAATGATGGCTTGGAAGAAGATATCAAAATAATGTTAAAGGAAAAAAAAAAAAATTTTGGAAAAAGCGATTCAACTTTTTTTAAAAAAAATTATTTCAATCGATCCCCAAGTCATATTTATTGATTTTTAATTATTTTAAAAAGTTATTATCTCAAATTCACAAAGGAAGAATTTTCTGGCTTTGGACTCCATCTTTTTTTTTTTTTTTTTTTTAAAGGAAAAAAAAAACATGGCGTTAGTGGGAAGAGTTGTCTTTGGTTTCTGCAACCATCATGTTCTTTATGCCTCTGCCACTATGAGATCAGTCACTCATATCAATGGGTTAGTCAAGAGAAGTTTTGCTGCTGGTATTATTTCATTTTCTTATTTGATTTCATTTATTCATTCAGTTTCTTTTCCAAAAATATGCTTTGAAAATAGAAAAAAAAAAGAAATGAAATTCATTTCTTTCTTTATGGATCTCATTAATGTTAATGAATGAATTCTTTTAAAGAGACTTCAATCAATTTTATTTTATTTTACTTTTTGTTTTTTTGAAATTTTACTCTGCGTTCTAATTTTTATTTTTTCGAAAATGAAATGAAAAATGAAAATTGAAATTGGCAATTTCCTTTTAATTTCTTTTTCTTTTGGAAAAAAAATTCAGATCCGAATTAATTAATTAACTATTCTAATTTTTTATTATTTTTTATTTTTTAGAAAAGAAAGAAGCTAAAAAAACAAAAAAGGATATGAAAGAAGCTAAAAAATTGGGACCTGTTGTGATGAAAAATTTTGAGGATATAAAAAATGATAAAGGACAACAAATTATTAAAGGAGTTAATATTTTAAAAGGTGCTTCTGATCCACTTCTTTCTCCTGATGATCAATATCCAGCTTGGCTATGGGAACTTGTTGATTCACCTCAAAAAAAGAATGATGTAGAATCAAAACTTCATACTTTAGTTACAGCATTTGGAGAAAAAACTGATATTTCAGAATTAGATGAAGATAAAAAAAGATTGAAAAAGTTACATAAATTACAAATTAAATCAACGAATGCAAGAAGCTCAAAGTAAAAAAATCAAAAAATAGAATGTGAAATTAGAAAAAATCTATTGGGAACTATTGTATTGTTGTTTTTTGCCAATAAATTTGTAAAGTTTTTTCTGGCTGCTTTTTTTTTTTACTTTCTCCTTCATTATGAAGTTATTTTATTTATTAATCATTTCAATACTTTTATTTGGTGATTCGAAACTTGAAGTTTTGAAGTTTTGAATTCATTCAATTTTGAGAACTTTTTATTATTGGGCCAAGTGGATTTTGGTGAAAAAAAAAGGGAAAAAAAATGGAACCCACAATGAGAGTTAAACGTTTCATTGTTTGAAAAATGAAATGATAGTCTGATCCTTCGTTTTTTTCTTTAACATCAGTAGGTAATCCTTACCTGTTTTATCTCTCAAAACAGAGAAAAACAAGTAATTATTATCACCGAATGATGCATGTGGAGATATTATGACATCTGATTACATTCTCCGAGTTTCAAGTCTTAACACCTCTTGCAACTCAATGCTGACACTGAAAAAAAAAACTTTCAAAACAAAAATAACTTCAAAATTTTTTCATTTTTTTCATTTATTTCTTTATTGTTTATCATTGTGTTTATTCTTTATTGAAACTTGTTCGAACTTTTATAATTTTCTTTTTGAAAATGTATTTGTTTTTTTAAAAAAAATAAACTTCAGTCTTTGAAGATTTTATTTTATTTTATTTTCATTTTCTTTTCACACAAAATTTTGATGGTAAACGGTTTGAATATTTGTATACTTGAAAGATTTTATAGAGAGGGAGAAGGTTTTACAATGGTTGATCTTGACTTCTTTCTTTTTGACACTTTTCAATGAGTTGATTATATTCTTCAATCCATGCTTCAAATCTTGGTTTTGAGATTGGATGTGCTGAGGAAGGGAAAGCAGAAACCATCTTTTGACTTGCAGGATCACCTAAAAGTGCTCCTTTATGATACCAATAAGATGCTTTTGTATCATCATGTTCACCATGAGCTCCAGTGCGATAACAATTTGCAACATCTCGAATTCCAGAAACATTCCGTTGAAGAGCAGAGAGTGAATAATAATGAAAAGCCAAATTTTGATCTTTTGGAATTGTGAAACCCATACCATAAAATGTTCCTAAGAAATGTTCAGCATCTGAGTTGGCTTGTTCAACTGCAAGTTTAAAATATTTCAAAGCAGAAGACTTGTCCTTTTCAACTCCAATTGCATAATAATAAGCAAATGCCAAATAAGTTCTTCCAAGAGCATTTCCAAAATCAGCAGATTTTTTATACAATTCAAAAGCTTTTTTCCCATCTTTTTCAAGTCCTCCAAGTCCTCTTTCATAAAGAAGTCCCAAGTTTGCTAAGGCATTTGAGTTATTCAATTGAGCTGCTTTTTGATAAATTTGAACAGCTTTAGTTTCATCTTGAGGAAATCCACAAATTCCTTGTTCATAAAATACACCAATGACATTGAGAGCATTTGTACTTCCAAGTTTCACTGCTTTTCTAAGATATTCAAGTGCTTTATTTTGCTCCTTTAAAACTCTACCATAACCTTTCAAAGATGCAGCTCCAGCAACATAATAAGCATGTTTATTCTCATTAACCATTTCTTTTGTAAAGATACGAATTACTTCAATTTGTCTTTCAAGTGGAATATTTGCTTGCCATAAAATAGGAAGTAGATGTTCAATTCTTTCACTTCTTGATTCCTTTATCTCTTTCTTATTCTCATCCTCAACTTCTTCTTCTTTGGGTTGTTGTAATTTTAATTCTTCTAATTGATTGATTGTTTTATTCAATTCCTTTTCATGTTCTTTATCTTTGTTCTCTTCTTTTGTATCATTATTTTCTTTCACTTTGGAGTCTTGATTTTCAACTTTATCTTTGTTATCTTTCTTAATATCTTCTTTGTTTTTATTCTCTCCTTCTTCTTCATCATTATTTCCTTTAACCTTACTTTCATTTAATAACTTTCCATTTGATTTCTCATTCAGTCTCTTATTTGCTTCCTCATGAATCTCCTCTTGAAATAACTTCAAAAGCTCATTTAATAACTTCTCTTGAGACTCAGGAAACCGAATTTCAGGAAGGATTTCTCTTTCAACTTCACAGAATGTGTAATATCCGCTCATATTTCACAGAAAAATAAGAAAATAAATAAGAAAATAATATAAAATAAGAATAAAATTGATTGAAATTGAATCAAAAATCAAATTTTGAAGTAATGTTTGAATAAGAAAAGGTAGTTTGGTTGTGAGTTGTCGAAGTTGGTTGGTTATTGATCGAAGTTTTGAAAAAAAAAAAAAAAGAAAAAATTCCAGTTTTTCAATAAGTAAAATACCTTTCGATTACAGTTTGACTCAACTTATTCAACTTTATAACCAGGCTTCTCAGCTTATTAACTTCTCAAAACAATCGACACAATTCTTTCTAGTTTCTCTTATTAATTACTTTTTTATTTAGAGTTGGAGGGAAATGGAAGAAGCAATTCTTGTTGAAGTCCCTTGTTATATTGACGATCAAGATCAAGCTGAAACTGACACAATTAATGTATGTTTATTCAACATTATTTCATTCATTTTTTAAACATTAACTATCTTATTTTTATTGTGTTATTAATATTTGATTAATGTTTTGTTTTTAATGGTTCAATAGGGAAAGAAAAGAAAGTTAGATGATGAAGAAGAAGACATTGAATTAGAAATAGAGAAAAAGCGTAAAGTTGTTTCGAAAAAGATAGTTCAAGCTCTTGGAGGTATTGAACAACTTAAAGGTGTATGTAGTGGACAGTTTTCAACTTTACAGTTTAAAAATCCAAAGAGACCTTTAGGTTCTCATCCTCTTCATGCTGATGTTCTTCCTTGTAATGCATTATTATTAACCGTCAATGTAAATAATTCATCAACTGAAAATGATCAAGATGATTCAAAACCTTCTTTTACAACCAATATTTCTGCTTTAATGACGTCTTCTTGTCGTTTTAGAGGTATATTATTTATTATTTATTTATTTTGTTTTGTTTTAAAAATATTAAAATTCAATTGTTTTTCACAAAAACAAAATAAAAGGTCTTGCAGATTTTCAATACCTTCCTAATGAAAGTCCACTTACGGTACTAAGGGATGATATTCTTAACCTTAATAGTTTGCTTTCTTCTTTTCTTCTTTGATTCGAATTTTGTTAAAAACAAAAAACAAACAATAAAAAATAAAATAAAATCAATTAGTTGAAAAGATTAAAGAATTTAAACCTTCTGAAGGTTTGGAATCAATAGAATTTTCTCCTGGTCCTCCTATTTTTTCTCGAAATTTATTCCCTACACCTTTTGAGTTCACTTCTTATTTATTTCTTATTGATCTATTTATTTAAAAGAAAAGAAAAATTCTAATTTTTTTAAACAAATACACTTTAGTTGGAATCCAGTTACAGAAAAAAAAGTAGAAGAAGTTTTGAAATTTCCAACAAAAAAGAAAATCTTTATTGAATTAGAATTTCATGTTAATGATATCCTTTTAATTTTCTTTTTTTCTGTCATTCTTTGATTAATTACCATTCTTAGAATTGAATGCCATGAATTATAAATTATTATTTTTCTTTAACTAACTTACAAATACCAACAACTCCACCTCAAATTGTTGAAAGTTATTCTTCATTACTTCCTGAGGCCACAGTGGAACGATTCAAAAAGGTTTTTATTGCACAAAAATTGAAAAACTTTGAAATTTTCAAACTTTTGAAATTAGCTCTTTGATGAAAAACCAATTTGGTCAAGGGTTGCGATTCAAAATGCGATGGATCCTGAAGATGTAGTTCATTTGGCACGGTAAAAATTAAAAAAACACTTTTTTTTCTTTTCTTTTTCAAAATAAAGTTAAAATTCGAATTCTAATTCAAATAGTCTTTTACCTCTGTTTGGATACACTTTTTCAAATGGTCCTTGGAGAAGATTATGGATTAAATATGGTTATGACCCTAGGTTAAATAATGAAAGTAGAATGTATTTATTTTTTTATTATTTTAATATTCTTTCTTTTTTTCTCAAATTTTTTTTTTCAAAAATAGATATCAAACTATTTCAAAGAGATTATCACATAAAGAAAGAAATGCTGTAAATGTAAATGGTCAAGAAGGAACACAGAAAAAATCTGCTCCGTAAAATTTTTCTTTTTTTTTTTCTCTTTTTTTTATTTGGATTCACCACAAAACTTCTCTTCATCCTCTTTAGATCTCATATCTTGTCATTACAAACTAAGCCTGAAAATGTAAATAAAACTTATCAATTATGTGATATTCATTTTGAATCTCTTCAAGAAATTATAACCTCTTTATCTCATGTTGATACCAAATGCACGGTAACTTTTTACTCTTTTTCAAACTTCATTTTCAAAAAAATAATTAAAAATAATTAAAAATCAAAAAGGAATCTGAAGGATGGTTTAAAAAGGAGTCAATGAAACAAATTCGAAATTTATTAACAAATTATGTGAATCAAGCTTTAAAAGGAGAATTTATAAGCAAACAAACAGATGAAGAAAAGAAAGTTGAAGAAAAGACACAAAGCAAGACTGTAGAATTAGAAAAAGAAAAGGATAAAAATGTGAATATAAATATAAATAATAGTAATATTGAAAAGGATGATAAAGAAAACAAAGAAGAATCTGAATCATCAAGTGGTGAGAGTGAATCAGAAGAAGAAACTTTTGAAGAACAGTCAACATCACAAAAAGGAGGACCATCAAGAAAAGGAAAAATGAAAGAAAAAATGACAGAATTTTCTCCATTTGTTCGAGATAGACTTGCGGATTTAATGAAACAATTCAATCAAGCTACAAACAAAGGCGAAGGTGAAGAAGGAGAGGAGTTTGAACTATTAGAAGAAGAATCTGATATTGAATGATCAAAAAGGTTTTTTATAAAAAAGATGAATTGTATAATCTAAAAAGAATGAATTAAAGTTTCTTTCACAATTTTGAACTCAATAAAAAATAAAATTGTAATAATTGACCTTCTTTTTCGATTTGAAACTCCTTTTCCCCAAAGACTTGTTATCTGATTCAATTTTGCCAAAAAAAAAAAAAAAAATTGACTTCAAAAAAAAAAGAAAATCAACCCAATACACCAAAAATCAATCATAAAAACTAAATTGTAAAAAAAAGTTGTTCATCAATTGACAAAAATGATTGTTAGTGTTGAGTTTTTTAAACAATGATTATTGAAATTATTTGAGAAAAATGAAAGTCAAAGCAAAACCTGATTTTTTTCTAAATTTTGGCCATGTTTTTTTTTTTTTTTTTGAGGGATTTTGTGTATAAATAGCCTCCCTTTTTTCTTTTTTTTTCAAGCCGATAAAATCATTATTACCAACTCATTATAATAATAATATTTCAAGAGAACTTCAATACAATACAATACAATATACCAACACACTACAATGTATCAATCAAATATCTTATTCTAATGTTTGAAAAATTCGAATTAAAACAGAAGTTTAATAAGTTATTACTAACTTGTTAAATTTTTTTTCTCAGCACCCCCTTTGCAAATTAATGAAAAAAATATTTCTATTACTCATTTATTAAATACTCATAATATCTCGAACTGAATACAACAACAACATTATAATTCAATACAATCAAATAATAGCCCTATTGTATTGAATAATAGTTGAATATTCTAATATTTTTATTCTATTGAAAGAAAGACTTTATATTGGAAATTTTGCTCAATTTTGAACCATGCTTTACCTTTGAATACTGCATTGTAACAATAATACAATCATATTCTTTTCACCTTTTAATACAACATAAATACATTAATAATAATTCAATTCAAATAATAATAATAGAGGTATACTTTTTTAAAAAATGAATAAAGTTGTATTTTTTACTTGGATTAATTTTCTCATCCAATCCAACAATCCAATCCAATCCTGTAAAATAATCAAATTGCAATTATTGAATAATATTAATTCAAACTATCCGTTCAATATTATTATTATTATTGCATCTTTCTAATTCATTTCAATAAGATATATTTTTATTTAAATAATTTATAAATTTTTTTTTTGGTCAACTTTTGAATGTTTACTTGAGCTTATATTTCCTATAATTCTCCCCATTTTAACTCCTATAATATTGAATTAATAATATTGAATTACAAGAGACAATAAAATCATTAATCTCTAATTCATTTCAAAAATAATATTCTTATTCCTTACATAATTGAAAAACCAACATTATTATAATAACAAAACTAACAAAACTATAAAAATAATAGAATTATAATTAATGGAGAACAGAGACCATAGGGATCCTTCATTTTCATTGCCACAACTTCGTGATCAACAAGAGGTCAGAATAATTATTTTTATGCATAAATATTTAATTAAAACCAATATGCTAATAAATAATATAATAATAATATAATAGCATGACTTAAGAGTCTTCTCAGCATTCGCACCACCTATTCTTGAAGACACAACGTTTCCTTATCGAAAAATAATTGTTGAAGAACCAGGTTTAGTTTTTTTTTTACATAAAAAAAGAATTAAAAAGAAGAAGGAAAATCTTAAAATAAAATCAAAAATTTTATTTGAAGATGATTTTTTTTTGAATAATAATAATCATCATCAAAATATTTCAAATTAGAAACAAAGAAGAACAAGAAAATACAACTCAATTCAATTCAATTTTATTTTAATTCTAATAATAAAGGAGAAGAAGTATTTTCAGAAGAATTTGCTCAAGTTTGTCAAGAGTTAACAGAATGTATGGGATATCGTGATAAATATCAAAGAATTAGTTTACAACAAAAGGGTCAAAATCCAAGAGATAAAACTCATACTGATCCTGATTCACCTCTTCTTAACTCACCTTTAGGTTGTCAAATCCCTCCACCTGATAATGATGTATTCATTTATTTATCGATCTATTTATTGATTTTTTGGCATGAAATGAAAAACTAAACTAAACACAAACTCAAAAAAAAAACAAAAAAAGATTCAATTTGAAATAAGAGATGGAGTTTTTCAATTTCAAAAAAGAGATTTAACATCACAAATCCCTTCATCACAAGAATTTTATAAAGATCTTGATAGAGTTTTTGATATCATTTCTTCTGGTCCAATTAAAACTTTTTCATTCAAAAGATTAACATATTTACAATCTTTATTTGAAACTCATCTTATCTTAAATGAGGTCGAAGAACAAGCTGCCTGTAAAGTATTATTTTACTTTTTTATTTCTTTATTTCTTTCATTATTTTTATTATTATTTCCATTTGAATTAAACATTTCTAAAATAGTCTGTTCCTCATCGTGATTTTTATAATGTAAGAAAAGTTGATACTCACGTTCATCACTCTTCTTGTATGAACCAAAAACATTTACTTCGATTCATTAAATCGAGACTAAAGAAATCTGGTCATGTAATTTTTCTTCTTTTTTCTTTTTCTTTTTGAAATCAAAAACAAATTCTATTAGGATGTTGTAATCAAAAGAGATGGAAAATATCTTACCCTTGAACAAGTCTTTAAAAGTTTGAACTTAACTGCTTATGATTTAAGTATTGATACATTGGATATGCATGTATATTTTTAAATTTATTAACGAATATAAATTTATTATATTTGAACAAAAAAAAAAAAAAAAAAAAAAAAAAAAAAAAAAAAAAAAAAAAAAAAAAAAAAAGGCTCACAAAGATTCATTTCAAAGATTTGATAAATTTAACTTAAAGTACAATCCAATTGGTGAAAGTAGATTAAGAGAGATATTTTTGAAAACAGATAACTTTATTAAAGGAAGATATTTAGCAGAACTCACAAAAGGTTTTTTATTTTTATTTTTTATTTATTTTTTTTTATTTATTTATAATTTTAATCAAAATTTTAATTTTAAAAAAATAGAGGTTCTTGGAGATCTTGAAGATAGTAAATATCAAATGGCTGAATATCGTATTTCAATTTACGGAAAGTAAATACTATTTTCTTGACTTTTTATATTTACTTGATCCATTTCATGAATTTTTTTTTTTTAAAAAAAAAATAGATCACCTGATGAATGGTACAAACTTGCAGATTGGTTTTGTGATAATAATGTATTTTATTATTATTATTATTATTACTATTTTAATTTATGAATCAATTCATATGGATTAATAGGTTTTCTCTAAAAATGTTCGTTGGTTAATTCAAGTCCCAAGATTGTATACTCTCTATAGAAAAAGTGGATTTGTTCAAAACTTTGAAGATCTTTTGAACAGTAAAAATTCTTTTTTTTTTTTTGATTCTAATTGATATAAATTAATAATTATTGAATCTCAAAATTTTCTGAACTTAGATGTCTTTAAACCATTATTCGAGGTTGCAAAAGATCCTACTTCTCATCCAAATTTATTTAGATTATGTGAACATATTATTGGATTTGATAGTGTTGATGATGAAAGTAAAGCTTCTCCAAGACTTTCAAGAGGGTTGAATTTCATTTTTCAACTTTCTCAAAAAAAAAAAAAAAATCAATAAATAAAAACTTTTTGAAAATAGATATCCTTCTCCAAAAGAATGGAATTTTTTGTCAGAACCCCCTTATGCCTACTATCTTTATTATATGTATGCAAATATTGCTAGTATCAATCAACTTAGAGCTTCAAGAAATTTTGGTATTTTCCATCTTCGTCCACATGCAGGAGAAGCAGGTGCTGAGCCACATGAAAATCTTTCAACCACTTACTTATTAGCACATTCAATTTCTCATGGAATTCTCTTGAGAAAGGTTCCTGGATTGCAATATCTGTAAATTTTTCTTTTTTTCTTTTTTTTTTTTTTTTTT
>Ga0209960_1003570_pt1 | contig 13179 bp, 17 predicted proteins | sample ThiBiot_500_plan_2_FD_183947 | JGI IMG/M metagenome (GOLD analysis project Ga0209960, IMG submission 183947) | Wastewater bioreactor microbial communities from Cape Town, South Africa - Thiocy_expt_500_plan (SPAdes) | ecosystem: Engineered > Bioreactor > Thiocyanate-remediating >... | reverse complement strand
AAAAAAAAAAATACAGGAGTTTCTCCTTTTCTAAATGTATGTTCAATTGAATTTTTCAAGGATATCAGCTTTTCAATTGGAGTTTCTGGAGAAAAAAAAAAGATCAGTCATGAGTTATTAAGGAGAGAATATAAAAGAATAAACCTTCTTTGGGTTCACTTTTCTCTGATTCCATACTCTTTCTAGCTAATTTTTGTTCCTTTTTTTGTTGTCGTTCTGCTCTAATTTTAGCCTATTTATAATTTTAAAAATTGATTGTCCATAATTGAACTTAAACTTCAAAATTAAAATTAAAATTAAAAACCCTTTCTGCTTTTCTTTCTAATTTTTCAGCTTTGCGTTTTTCTCTTTCTTCTTTTGTAAGTTTTGATGTATCGGTCTTAGCCTTCTTTTTTGATGGAGATGTATCACTTTCACTCTCCGAATCACTTTCTGATGATTTCCTCTTTTTCTTATTTGTTTCTTGAGGTTTTGATTCACTTTTTGTCTCTTTTTCCTTTGGTTTCTCTTTTTCTTTAGTTTCTTTCACTTTTCCTGGTTTTTCTAATTGTCCATTTTTATTTTCTTCATTTTCAACTTTCTTTTTCTCTTGAGTAACTTTTTCTTTCTTTTGAGGAGGTTCTTCTCCTTCACTTCCAGAATCAGAATCATGTTTCTTTTTTCCTCCTTTTGGTTGAGGTTTTTTTTTTGTACTTCTTTTTTTCTTTTCAGATCCATCACTTTGATAATCACTCTCACTTTCACTCTCACTTGCACTTTCATCATCCTTTTTTGTTGACTTCTTTTTCTATTGATTTAAAAATGATATATATATATATTTCAAATTAATGAATTATTTTGAGGTTAAATCAAAACTAACCGAATCATCAGCAATTCTTACACTCCTAAAATAATAATTAAAAAAAATTGTTTGAATTAGATATTGTGTCAAATTGTAAATTTAAATCGATTTAAATGAGAAAATCTAACCCTCCTTTCTTCCAAATTTCATTTGCTTGCTCATATGCTTCTTTTAGTTTCCCAGTCTTATTTTTTGCATCATCAGGATCAAAAGGTTTTAAATCTTTCTTTTTCATAAACCCACTTTTTTAAAAAAAGATTTATGATTAATTTGAAAAAAAAAAAAATCTAATAAATAAAATAAAGTGAAAATAAAATCATTACTGAGTCTCATCTCCAAAAAATTTTACATTAATAAATCCAGCTTTCTTTTTATGTCCAGGGATTTCATCTACGATCTAGAAATCAATGAAAAGAAGGTTAATTTCATCAACATTTTTCTTTTTCTTTTTCTCACAAAGGATAGAAATAGGGAAATAGAAATAAGATAGATTGAAGAAATATAAGAAATATACGATAGCAGGCCACCAAGGGTAGCTCTTCATCTTTGCAACGACAACAGTGCCTGACTTTGTAAGAGACATCACTGCTTTGCTCACTTCACTTTCTATCTAACTGTCAAAAAAATAACGAAAAACTCAGGGAAACCTATTCGAATATTATTCATTATTTGTTAAAATAAATAAATATATAAATAAAATATAAAATAAATAACAATTTACTGTTATTTATAATTAATATTATTGAATTTGAATTCAAATGAATGTAAATTTTAACAAAAGTTAATCTTTTGCAAATCCTTCAAAGAAAAAAAAAAATTTTTTTTTAAATAAAATAAAAAACAATTTATAATAAAAACTCTTTAGAACCATTATTCCAATATGAAGTTAACATCATTAATTATAAGAATTGAAAGTTATTTTATGTGTTTGATTTATTGAAAAGTATGATTTTTCTTTGATATATTGAAGATGAGGATAGGATTAGGATTTGAGAGAGAGCGGTTGGAAAAAAAAAAAAAAAAAAATTTAATTAGAAAAAAAAAAAATTTTTTTTCTTTTGTTTTTCTTTTAAAAATTTTCATTTTCAGATCTCTTATCATCTTTCCAATTCATAATTTTTCATAATTATCTCTTTTTATCTGTTACTCTTTATTTTTTTTTTTTTTTTGTATGTTATGTCCAAGTTAGAGTTGGTGAAAGCAGCAAAGGAGGGTTCGTTAGAAGCAGTGAAGAATGTATTGAAAGGCAAGAGAGTTGTTGACGAAGAGGACAAGCTTGGACTCACTCCTTTAATTTGGGCTTCATTTGAAGGACATGAACAAGTAAGAATTACTTTCAAATTTTATATTTATTTCTAAGTTTTATTTATTCTTTATCAATCTCTTTATTTAAAATTTCAATTGGAAACATTTTTGAAAACATTTTTGAAATATGTTTTGAAAAATAAATAAACAAATCATTAAAATTCAAGATTGTCCAATTATTACTTGACCATGGAGCTAGGATTGATAAACAATCAAAGAATGGTTCAACTGCACTTCATCAAGCTGCTTATCAAGGTCGATCCCATGTTGTTCATCTTTTGTTAAAAGTATATTATTTCTTTTCAATTATTTCATTTTTGAAAACTCCTTTTGAAATAAAAAATCAAAACAAAAAAATAGAGAGGAGCAAATCCTTTTATTCAAACAAATTCAACTTCAGATCCACCAAGTGTCACTCCCTTAGAATGGGCAAATATTAGTCAATTTTCAAATAATAAAACGAAAACTTTATTGAGGGAAGCTGAAAAACATTTTGAAGAACAAGAAATGAGGGTAACATTCTTCTTTCTCTTTTTATACTTAGATATTTATTTATTTTTGAATCTTGTAATTTCTTTTTCACACCTTGTTTTTTCATGATTTTCAAAGGTTATGAAGAAATTTTTGGAGCAACATAATTTATCTAAATATCAACAATTTTTTCAAGAACATGGATTGAATGTTGCAGGATTAACAAATATCAAAGATTTAGATCTTCGTAAAATGGGAATAGCATCAGTTTGTTTTCTTACTTTCTTATTCTTTTCTTTATTTTTTATTTTGGCTCAAATTTAATAAATAGGAAACAGAAAGAAATATTATTCTCCAAATCGTTAAAAATAAAAAGAAAAAAAATAAGACATATGAAAAATGGATTACATTCCCAACTTTGGAATTTAGATTTTATCATTTACTATGTCTTCCTCCACCTGAACCCACAGACCTAAAAGAACAAGAAAAAGATTTCGAAGGTTTCCCTATCTTCAATGAAAATGTAAATAATTCTATTAGCCATACTTTGAGTCCCATTTTTGTTCCCAATATTCAATATGAAGAAGACCAACAATTACTACCTAAACTTCAAAAAGGTATTCTTTCTTTGTTTTATTTTGTTTTGCTGCTTATTTTCTTTTCTTTTCTGTTTCTGTTTCTGTAAACTTTTCAAAACTTCAAAGCTTTAACATCATTTGGAGAATCTGTAAGTGGTTTATCAATTACTCCTGCAGTTGGACTTTATCGAATTAGAGAACATGTTTCATTTTCAGTTCCAAATTTAGTAAAGATAAAAGTATTTCATTTTTTATTTATTTTATTTTATTTATTTTATTTTATTTTATTTATTTATCTTGGATATATTTTTTAAAAAATAGAAAGATATGCAAGCTGCAACAGCCAAAACAGAAGGAGGAACTACAGATTTAACATATTCTCAACAAGAAGTAAATAGTTTAACAACGACAAAAACTTTTATAAATATTCAAGAATTGTTACAAAAGTCAATTCAAAGTGTTGAAAAAATTAAAATTGCTTTCCCTGCACCAAAAAGAAAAGGAACTTAGAAAAGAAAGAACAACAAAGGAAAACAAAAAAAATCATTGTGTACAAAAATTTCTTGTGAAATAAATAGAATCAAAGAACTTGAATATTTAATTTGTTTGATAAATAAAATGAAATCAATGAAAAAATAAATTTTAGAAAAAAAAAAAAAAAAAAACTTCTTTGTCTCAAACTATGGCTCATTTCAAGTGTAATGAAAGTATCATTAACAACTTTTTTTTTGAAAAAAAAAAAGAATTGTTTCCTTCATGGTTCTAATCATCACCATTTCAAGTTGACACAAAGAAGTTTAATATCAACTTTGAAGTTTTGTTTTGAGGAAAAAATTTTTTGCGAGTTTATGAAGAACCTTTTTGCATCATAAGTTGACCGCTTCATTACAAATCCAAAATAAAGAAATTAAAATAAAAATAAAATAAAAAAATCAATAAAATAAAATAAAAAATAAAATTTGTTCAGCTCTGCTCTAATCTAATCATTTGCAGTTCTTCTTCTATTTTTTTTTTAAAAAAAAGAGAAAATGTTATAACTATAGTTTTAAAATGAATAAAATATTATTTCAAGCAATCAAATCATTGAAATTCATTGTAAAAAAGTAATCGAGCATTCATCAATTCTTGATTCTTTTCCTTTTCCTTTTCCTTTCATATTCCAAAATATAATTGATATTTCTTTCAATTCAAATTTTCCATCATTTATTTCATGATCCGTCATTGATTTGCAAAAATTTATCCACTCCTTTCTCTTTTTCATTAGATCTCATAAATACATTAAAGCTCCACCTCAAAAACAATATCTTCTTTTGATATTTGATTCATTAAATAAATAATAAACATCAGAATCAATAAAGAAAGAAATCATAATGCAAAAGAAAAGGAAAAGGAAAAACTCACCAAACGCATAAAAATTTTTTCGCCATTTTTTTTTTTATTCAAACAAATCATTCCCCAAAAGAAATCATTCTGCATTTGTCCAGCAATTCAATTGATATAAGAATTAATAGTATACATTGATTCATTAATCATACATTCAGATGGCATCTCATACTTTAAGCAATGAAGAAAAAATCCTTTTTAATGCGATCAGAAGAGGAAATCTATATCGTGTCATTGCTTCAGTTGAAGGAGGAGTATCTGTGAATTGCCAGATTAGTTTCGGTGGAGATTATCCTATTCAACTAGCTTGTTCAGCTCAGACTAATACCATCCCTATTTGTAAGTATCTGTTAAAGAAGGGAGCAGATGTAAATGCTATAGGTTTTGGACATCCTGCTTTAGTTTTAGCAAGTTTTTTAGGGAATCTAAGATTAGTGAAGTATTTAATAAGCCAAGGAGCAGATATAAATTTTATAGATTCAAATGGAGAGACAGCATTACATCAGGCTGGATGGGGTGGGTGCTCTCATATTTATAATTTTTTAGCCTCATGGAGCTAATTTAGAAATACGTAATCTAGATGGGATTACGGCTAAAGAATTATTAGACTTCAAGTGTAATAAAAAAGTTATCAATAATCAAACTTTATTTTTTGAGGCTCTAGAAAAAGGAAATTTAGAGGGCCTTATCTCCTTAGTGCAAAAAGGAGTGAGTGTGACTTCGAAAAATGAAAAGAAAAAAGAAGCAATTTTTCTTGCCTGTACGCAAGAATTGAATAGTTTGGAAATTGTCAAATATCTAGTAGAGCAAGGGGCTCAAGTCAATAACAGAGAGATTATGTTTGGAGAATATCCTCTACATCCTGCAAGTTATTATGGAAACTTAGAATTAGTAGAATACTTAATTAGTCAAAAAGCTGAGATAAAGATTCCTAACATTCACCAAGAAACTCCTTTACATCTTGCAGCAAATGCAGGCAAGAAAGATATTTATGATTTTCTGCTTTTTAAAGGAGCAAATCCTACATATAAAGATGAGTATGGCCAAACTGCTCCTGAAATACTCCAGGAAGTATTAGAGACAAAAGAGAAATATAAAGAATTGATAGCAGAACTCATGCAAGAAGAGGAATAAAGGAGAAAGAAAAAACTGGTTGTTCAACAGATGATTTCATCTGATTCAGCTTCAAAGTATCAAATTGACATTTGTAAAACTCTTATTAAATGATCAAAAAAAGGAAGGAATAATGGCAAAATGATCTTTTCTTTCTGTCAACAAGGACATCTTAGGTGTGAAAACTAAATGGAAAGTTTCATTACAATTTCTTGACCGACAAGCATACATGATTTGGAGCAAGAATTCAAGGACTGCAACACACAAATACAAATCATGAAAAGGAAGTCAAGATGAAATTGATGAATATATTTTCAATTTCACTCAATAAAATAAACTCAATAATCTCAAACAACTTTTCAAAAGAGTTAGTAAATAAAAGATTGAAAACAAGTCAGAGTTGATAGCAAATTTTGAAAAGGCAAAGAAGCAAAAATATAAAAAAAGACTTTAGCAGATTGCTGTCTTTTTCCTCCTTTTTCCTCCAAAAAAAAAAAAAAAAAAAAAAAAAAAAAAAAAAAAAAAAACGATAATCCAAAAAAATAATCCCAATAATTAAAAATCCTCTTTTTATCAATCAATTTTCTTTGTTTATCAACAAAAGTAACAAACATTTTAATCCAAACTTTGTATTTATAGTTCAAGAAAGTTGGTTCAAAATGATGATTTTTTGATTTTTTTTGGAAAAATTTCAAATTCGAAAAAAAAAAAAATTTTTTTTAAACGATTTTTTTGATTTTTGTTTAAAACATTTGTTTTTAATGATTTTATCATCATCCAATCAATCCCAATAAATCATCCCTTCACTTCATCATCTCAACACATTTGATTCAAACCTCTTTCATTGAATTCATTATCGATTAATGATTTGATTATTTTTAATGATATTTTTGATTTTTTTCTATTTATTTATTTTCGATTAATTGGGGGTTGTTATTTATAATTATTGATTTATTTATAAAATTTAAATTTTTTCTTGATTTATAAGAATTATAATAAAAATCATATTTTCTTGATCAAAATATATTGAAATCATGATTGAATCAAACATAAGTCTATTATTTATTGAAATGTTTTATTTATCATCTTCATACTATTCAACATTTAATAAGATCCCGTTTATAAATGTTTACCTTTATGGAATTCTTTTTTAATTTTCTTATTATTTCACTTATAAATAATATAATAGTATTATAACTTCAATAAATAAATAGGTATTTACTAAATATTATTAAAGACCAAGTTATTGAATTGAGGAACAAATTGTACATTGAATATTCAAGAGTCCTTCAAGTGTTTGGAATTTATTAATAATTGAAAGAAAAATAACAGAAAATTTGGAAGGGAATAGAAGTTATAGGTATGAGATGAGTTTGCCCTCCACGCCTCTTCACTTGGAGGTAAACAATAAAGGTTTTATTTTATTTATTTTGTTGTTATATAAATTAAGATTTTATGTTATTCTTATCTTTTATAATTATGATTTCTTGTTTACTTTAAAATTTCATTGTGTTGATTTTTTGACATTGTTTGTTTCTCATCAAATCATATTAAAATTTTTTCCAATTAAACATTTTTTTAAAAAAAATAATTTCTTAATTGTATAAATCTTTGAATTGAAATATTAAATTCTTTTCTTTTCTTTCTTTTGTTTTGAAAAAAAAAAAAAAAGGATCACAAATTGAAATGAGAAGAAATTCAAATGAAAGTTTAAATTCAAGTAAAAAACAAAAAAATTCACCCTTAACTCCCCCTTTAAAATCACATGGAAGTCAAAAAAAGAAAAATTTTTCACTTTCACAAAAAAATTACGAAGTTGTAGAGATAGATTGTGATGATGAAGAACAAGATGATGGAAAGTATAAAGATAGTTCAGAGGATGGAAACAATTTAATTGGAGTAATTGTAAATCGAAAACAACTTGAAAAAGAGGATCAATATGATAATTTAGATAGAAATGAAATTAAATTATTTCATTCAAAATCACCTGAAAAATTAAATAACTTTGAAACTGAAAGGCAAGTCTTAAAAATTCAAAGATTGGATTCTTCAAATACAGATTATATTCTTCAAGTTGATGAACAAGATCAAACTAGTGACTCAAGAAAACGAAGGGGTAGGCCCAGAGGAATAGAAAAATATGAAAAAAAAGAACCTAGATTAGAAAATTCTGAAGATGATGACCTTTCTTCTTCTCCTTTTAATAGCAATAATAAAGGATCTAGTTCAAGTGAAGGATTTCATATTATTCTTCCAAAGACATCAAATAAAGATAAATCTTTCAACTCTTCAAGTCAAGAACAATTAAACTTACCTGAAATTCAAATTGTACATGTAAATGATAATAACAAAAATGTAAATACTAAGGATCAAAACTTTACTGTCAAACCGAAAAATTTCAGTAGAGAAAAAGAAAATGTTCATCAAGTAATAGATTTGTGTGAAACATTTCCTGAAGAAAAATTAACAGAGAAAGAAAGACAATCAAGAGAAAAAGAAAGGAAACAATTAGAAGAACAACTAGGAACTAGATTAAAAAGGAAGATAAAATTATCCTCTCATCCCTCATCATCATCATCATTTATTGAATCTAAAGAAAAAAAAGATTCAAAATCTGAAAAAGAAAAGTCTGAAAGTAATAATGAAAAAGATGATGAAATTAATCGAAAGGATAGTGATGAACAATTTAGGATGACTAGATCAAAATCAGAAAGATTAAGTCCTGAAGTTGAAAAGAAAATTCCAAAATTAAGAGAAAGGAAAACTTTGGATATTGAAACTGAAGTTGGTGAGCCTGGTAATTTTTTTTTTCTCAACCAAATATTTGTTTATTGGATTTATATTGGATTTATTGGATTCAATAATTATATTCTATTATTTTTTTTTTTTTTTCAATTTTTTCTAAATTAACTTAATTAAATAGAACCTCTACTTACTGAAACTGATATGATTTGTATTGAAGAAGATGAAAAATCATTAAGAAGATGTTGGATCCTTGATCTTCCTAGGGAAGAAGATTCAATTCCAGATGCATCAGAAATTTTTGTTCCTTCATTTTCTCTTCTAGGAAAAAATTCAACATCTTTAGAGAATATTTCTTCAAGTATTTATGAGGTGATTTTTTTCTTTTTTTTAAAAAAAGATTTTTTTATTTCACACTTTAAAAATATCAATCATTAATTTTTTTTTTTTTTTAAAAAAAAATCAATTACTAGCCGGAAACTGATGATGAATTATATGAAAAAAGACATAAAAAGTATGAAATGCAAGAAAAGAAACGAAAAAATAGAGATAGAGAACAATTATTACATGAATTTTATAAGAAGCAAGAGGCTCTTGAAAGACAAAGATATCTAGAGATCAATAATCGATTTAAAAAGGGTTTAGAACCAGCAGTTTCAAACAAAAGAAAATTTCATTTAATCCCTCCCTCTATTTCTGAAATTCGAAATCCAAAGAAAAGAAAAGAAAAACATGTTATGTCCACCTCTCGTGTCGTATTTCCTATTGTCAACAAAGTTCAAAAACTATTTCCATCTACTCCAATCAAGTCCTCTCTTTCAAAAAAATCCTCTTCAACAACACCAAAATCAAAATCAGAACCAAGACCTAAAAATTTTTCCATTGTAAGAAAATTCCCTCTCTTAAATATCAAAAAAAGTATCTCAAAGAAAATCACAACCACTCCATCCATGTTCACTTCAATCCCTTCTCAAATTCGGAAACCTCCACAAACTGGACATTCTACTGTATTAATTCCTGTAATTTTGGATCCAAATGACCCTCAAAAAAATTTTGCTATTGAACTTTCAACTTCAAACACTCGTTGGACATCATCAAATCTTATTTTAGGATATTCAACTTATTCTTCTCTCTCAAATGAACCTCCTCCTGACCCTTTAGAACAACCATTTCAATATCTTAAATCGATCAATTCCTATGCATGTCGAAGAGGTGAGGAAGAGAAAAGAAAGGAAACTAAAGAACAATCAGAAACAACAGAGAAAAAAAAGGAGAAAGAGAAAGAGAAGGAGAAAGAAAAAGAAAAAGTAAAAGTAAAAGAAGTTTTTGATGATCAATCAATCAAAAGAATAACTCCATCAAGATCTCACAGTTCTAATCAACTCAATTCTAGTAAAATGTCAACAAGTAAATCTCAACCAACGAAATCATCTCAACAAACTAAAATCAATCAACATTTCTCACCTAAACAAAAGGATACTCAATCACAAGGAGGAGGATATCAAGAACCTGAACATATTGAAAAAACACCCCAACTTGAAGTTAATATAGACCTTTCAGAATTTGGGAAAAATATTAAGGAATTTGAAGTTGAGAACTTTTTTTTACCAGACTCTTATTTTGACTATGAAGAGAATTTGGAAGATTCAACTTGAACAAAAAAACATGTAATACTTTGTAGACTGTATATCAATTTATTTGTGATTTATTGACAATAAATGTCCCTTTTTTAAAACAACTTGATAAATTACTATTTATTGAATAAGAAGAGGTTGGAGTTTTTTTTTTTACATTTTTTTTTTTTGATCTTTTGATTGAAGTATCATTTTTCGAAAACCGAAGTTTGAAGAAATGAATGGGGAAATTAGATTAGTGGTTAAATCATCTCCTTTACACGGAGAAGATCGCCGGTTCGATCCCGGCATTTCCCTTCTTTTTTTTCTTCTTTTTTTCTTTTTTTTTTAATTGGGTTGACTTTTCGTCCGTTGACCGAAGCTTAATTATAATCAAGCTCTTGTTGTCTTCTTTTACTTTGAATTTAGAATTTTGAAAACAAGAAACTTATTCCAACATAAATTTCGGACAAACCCAACAAAAAATGTTCAAAAGGTTGTTATCAAAGTTTGAGACAGAAAAAACTAAAGAAAAGGAGCTTATTGATGCTTGTGCATATGGATCGACAAACGGAGGAATCACAGCAAAAGAAAGGGTTATTAAGTTGTTGGAGGACCCAGAGATTAATGTGAATGCATTTGATCAACAAATTTTACACCGGATTTTGAAAGTTAAAGTGACAGCTTTTGGATGGGCATGTGAGAGAGATCGTATTGAGCTGATGAAATTGTTGTTAGATGATCCAAGGACTGATGTTAATCTTGGTGATCCATTTGCTAAAGCTTGTCAATTAAGAAATTTTAGAACGGTCCACTTCCTGCTAAAGTATGAGAAAGTGGATATTAATAAAGAGGAAACAAATATTACAAGGACCACACCTTTCAAGTATGCTTGTTCTATAGGGCTTCAAATGATTCCATTACAGATGATTGCTAGTGGAAGAGAGGTAGATATGGAAGGCGCAATTTTGACTTGCGAACAATCTGCAATTCAACCACAATGTAGAAAAGAACTTATTGATTTGATCACATCTTATAAGGATGACCGTCTCAAAACAATCCAAGAATGTCGAGAAAAAATTGCTTTGAATCTACTTCAATGGGAGGCAGAATGCACGATTGCTTGATTCAAAAAAATAAATCCAAATCTTATTCTTCTTTTTGTAAAAATAAATAACAAATAAATGTTTAAAAGTCCTTATTTATGTTTTTATTTGATATCTTTAAAAGTAAAATAACCACTTGAAATCATGACAGTATAATAGAACAATGTCCCAGCATCAATTCCTAAAATTTTCATTTTGGTTTTGATTTTTTTTGTGAAATGAAATAAAAAAAAAAAGAAATTAATTACCCAAGAGTTTTCTTGTCAAAATCATCTTTGTTTGCTTTGGATTTTGTTGAAATGAAACTAATAATTGAACAATATTTGAATAATTGAGTTTTTTGATATTGTATTCATCTTCAGTTTGTGATTTGAATTTTTGTTTTTTCATTCCTTGAATTGCCCAATCCATTGCAGTTTTTCCAAATCTAAAATCTTTCTTTTCTAATTTCATTTCATTTTCCTTTTCACTTTCCAAAAGATGTTGAACAATTTCAAAATGACCACGACAACTTGCATTCATAAAAGGTGTAAAATCACAATCATCCTCTTTGTTCACATCCAATTTCTCTTCTTTTAGCATCAATTTCACGATTTCAATTCTTCCATAATAACATCCATAATTAAATCCTGTAAATTTATGAACGTTTCTCAAATTTATCTCAATTCCCTTTTCTTTTAATAATATCTCCACAATTTCAACATGATTTCCAATAATTGCATTAATAAGTGGTGTATTATATAAATTATCTTCATCTCTCACATTTATGTTTAGATTCATATCCTTATTCATATTTTTCTCAATTTTCATATCATTGGATCCACAATTTTGAAGTAATTCATTCACTTTCTCTAAATTTCCAGTTGAACATGAAGCTAACAATTTTTCTTCCAATTCAAGTTTTTTTTGAATCCAAAAACGAAATTCAGTTTCATTTGAATTATTTTCAAGATCTTCTAACAATTTAACTATCAATAAATAATTTTTTCTTTTAATCAATTGAATATCATTTTTTGAATCAATTATTAATCCTGATTCCAATCTTGATTTTGATTCCAATTCCAATTCTAATTCTAATCCAATTTTACTACTTTCTCTTGCAAAATCAATTGCCCTTTTTCCATATTTATTTTTAATATCTAAATCAATTTTTCTTTCACTTTTTAAAATTAAATTCAACATTTTAATCCGTCCATTTCCACAAATAACCATCAATGGAGTAGTTCCTTCATTATTTCCTAAATTAATATCCACACTTTGATAATTTAACATCAATTCAACAATCTTTCTTTTTCCATTTAAACATGCCAAATAAAATGCTGTTGAGCCATTTCTATCTCTCATATTTGGATTAATCTTTTGATCGTTTAATAAGATTTTCATTATTTCAAAATGATTCCAACTTTGAAGAAAAGGTGAAATACCATTCATATCAACTTTATTAACATCCAACTTTTCATGTTTCAATAGCAACGATAATAATGATAATAATTTGCTTCCATCCACTTTCCCATTTGAACAACACAAATAATGAAAAATAGTTCTATTGAAGTTATCTGTCACATTTACATCAATTCTTTCATGATTTAATAATCTCTCAACAATCTTGAAGTATCCTTTCTTGAAAGCAATAATCAATGGAGAATCTCCATATTGATCAGTAAAATTAACATCAACTCGTTTATCATTTAATAATATTTCAACAATTTCATCATATCCATTCTCGCATGCACAAATTAATGACATTTGAAATAATTGATTCCTTTCATTCTTCACATTCGCATCCAAATTTTGATTCTGATTGTTATTCGTATTAAGACTATGATTGATATTGAGATTGAAGCTATAATCATCTTGTTCCAATAATTTTCTAACAATATGAGTTTCACCATTCAAACAAGCATCTAATAATTGCCTCTCCATTTTATTCTTCTCCTATTCTCTCCTCTTTTTCTCACTGCCATGTATGAGTGAATTGTTTTTTATTGCTTATAAATAATAATAATAGTAGAAAAGAAAAACAAGAA
>Ga0209960_1003569_pt1 | contig 13182 bp, 2 predicted proteins | sample ThiBiot_500_plan_2_FD_183947 | JGI IMG/M metagenome (GOLD analysis project Ga0209960, IMG submission 183947) | Wastewater bioreactor microbial communities from Cape Town, South Africa - Thiocy_expt_500_plan (SPAdes) | ecosystem: Engineered > Bioreactor > Thiocyanate-remediating >... | reverse complement strand
GTTGTACAGGATGCCATTGTTATTTCATCTAAATAATGAAATAAAAATGTCGAATGTTCTTGTGTGTGATTCTTATCTTACTATTGCATAAATCGGATGATAAAGTAAATTTTTGAATTCGATTGTTGACTCTGTCAGCGACGAATAAATTACCGAAACTATCAAAGGCTATACTTCGTGGAAAATTTAGTTGATTGGATGCTGAACCTGGTGAATTTGAACATCCAACAACACAACGAAAACCGTTTTCATCTGAACCAATTATTCGATTATTGCTATTATCTAAGACGAAAAGATATTTATTTCTATCCAAAATAACATACATTGGAACGAAAAGTGAGATCGTTGGAGTTGTTGAAGTACTTCCAACAACTGTTATTCCAGTTAATTGTCCTAATTGAAACAACTGAATTCGATTGTTGCCACGGTCTGCAATATATAAATCAAAGTTTATATCAACAAAGATTCCAAATGGATCTTTTAATGAATTCGAAGCAGAACCAGCAGAACCATTTCCAGCAACTGTTATCATGGTTGATGAATTGTCATTTAACCATTTTTTTACAACTTGATGTTGATTATACATCGAACAATACAAAGTATTGTTAATATCAATAAAAAGACCGTAAATTATCGAAGAAACATTCGCAATGAGTATGCTGTTGTTAGTATATGAATTTGTTTTAACTATTTTTTTAATTGAATTTGAATCGTCAACATAAATATCACCATCTATTGTTACAAATATTGAATATGATGATGATGACAGTTGTGTGTATAAAACTATATCAGGAACACTTGAATTATTCATCCAAATAAGAATTTGTCCTTTGGCACGATTGACTGCATAAATTGTGTTATTAGTATCGATATATAGAGCGTGAGGATCTCCACCGATTGTGTAATTATTTGCAAATGTAGTTGCATTTGAATTCCATGTTGGATTTGAACAAAATGTTGGTTGATTATACGATGTCAATGAAGTATCGTTAGTCAATCGAAGAAATTTTTGAACAGTATGCTTACTGTAATCAGCTACATAAATATTTCCAAAACTATCAAAGGCCATACTTACTGGATAAAGAAATTTATCATTAGTCGAACCAGATGAACCAGTACAACCTAATATACATCGAAAACCATTGGATCCTGATGCAACAATACGAGCATTTCCACGATCAACAATAAATAAATTCTTGTCAAAGTCAAGTATAACTTGTTCTGGATCATTTAGTGTAATTGTAACATTTAATGATCCAATTCCTGCAATGGTAATGCCATTTTGTTGTCCAGATTGAAAAAACTGAATACGATCATTATGAGTATCGGCAACATATAAATCAAAATTTGTATCAACAAATACTCCATGAGGTCCATTGAATGAATTTGGACTGTTTCCGGACGAACCTGTACCTGCAACTACGGTTGAAACATTCGAAGAACTACTTTGCAATGATTTTGACACGATTTTATGTTCATCATGTAGAGAAATGTATAACGTATTGTTGATGTCAACAAATAAACCATAAGATTGACTGGTAGCATATGCTACAATAGATTGATTGTAAGATCCGTTTACTGTCCATACATTAACTGTGTATGGTGTGTTTCTCGGACCAGTATAAATTTCATTATTACTAGTCACAAAAATTGCAAATGGAGATAGTGGATTCGTAGAGATTGATGTTGTTGGATTGAGACTATTATTCATCCAGATATAAATAGTCGTGTTACTTCGACCAATTACATAAATTATATCATTTTTGTTGATAAACATACCGTATGGATTTGTACCAATAATGCTACTATTCGCAATTACAATTCCATTTGGATTCCAAATAGTTGATGAATAAAATTTTGGTTGATTGTATGCTAAACCTTTATATATAAATAGAATTCTCTTCATTTTTAACATTGATTAAAATAGTAATTTACTTGATATCTGCCCGATAAGCAGAAAAATCAACATCATTTTGAAAAAGAAAGTAAGAGTGAGTTAACAAGTTTCTTTATATTTGATCAAAAGATGAGATATTTTAAAAAATCACGATATTTACAAAATATTCTATTGATTTATTTTGTCTAGGACACGAAAATCATAATTGAAAAGTTAACATGACAATTTTTTGAATAAATATTTACATTACTGGCTTAGCATTTACAGATGCAAACATCGTCCTATAATAAACCAAAATGTGACTTTTCCTTTCGTTGCTTCACTATTTTCTGTAAATCACTTTGCGAAACAAAGCTAACTCGATAAAATCGATTCTAACCCTTCCCTGTCTATGATAACATTTTTTCCTATGATTCAACAATAGAAAATCAAAAAAACAAATCAATAATGATTTTTCTTTATCTACGACTACATGACATTTCAACAGTAGACATCTCTTAGCACATTTCCTCTCTTTTCTTTATACTGAAGTAAATAATCATTCAAATTTGTTTCTATTTTTATTTTATTATTTCTACTTAAATGAATGCCAAAAGTTTCAAGATAGAATTCGGATGTTGTTCTCCACTTGAACGCACTTTGCGTGCCCGATTGGAAGAAATTGTTTGTAGATCAGCAATGCCCGATGAAAATAATCCAGCGCCTTTTCCTTCTGATTCTGGTGGGCATAAGAAACACCAATATTCAATAAACTGTCGGCGATATCAACATGACCATATGGATAGAATTTCTCTTTCATTTTAAGTGATCGTTGATAATAATCCAGAGCTTCATCATACTTTCCTTGGCTATCCAGAACAGAACCAATGTTGTTGAGACTATTAGCAATATGAACATGACCCAATGGATAAAATTTCTCTCTCATTTTAAATGATCGTTCATGATAATCCAGAGCTTCTTCGTACTTTCCTTGATTATAGAGAATATTACCAATATTGTTGAGACTTTGAGCAATATCAACATGACCAGATGGATAGAATTTCTCGTAAATTTTAAGTGATCGTTGATAATAATCCAGAGCTTCTTCGTACTTTCCTTGACTATCGAGAATAAGACCAATGCCCATGAGACTAGTAGCAATATCAACATGACCAGATGGATAGAATTTCTCGTAAATTTTAAGTGATCGTTGATGATAATCCAGAGCTTCATCATGCTTTCCTTGACTATCGAGAACAAGACCAATGTTGTTGAGACTATTAGCAATATCAACATGACCAGATGGATAGAATTTCTCTTTCATTTTAAGTGATCGTTGATAATAATCCAGAGCTTCATCATACTTTCCTTGGCTATCCAGAACAGAACCAATGTTGTTGAGACTAGTAGCAATATGAACATGACCAGATGGATAGAATTTCTCTTTCATTTTAAGTGATCGTTGATAATAATTCAAAGCTTCAGCATACTTTCCTTGCTGATAGAGAATAACACCAACATTGGTGAGAACATAAGCTGAATCTTTGATTCGTGGTGGTTTAGCTTTAATCATTCGGTCATAAGCATGATCATAGAATTTTCGAGCTTCATTCCATTCACCTTTGAAATTCAAAACCCGACCAATATTATACTCTATCCAAGCAAGATCTTCTCCATTCGGTTCATTTAGCATCTGTTCGAAATACTTTTGTGATTTGTCATATTCACCTAAATTGCACATTAACCTTCCAAAAACTATCGCAATACTTTGTTCTCCAGCTTCACGTTGTGTCTGTTCAATGAAATGTCTTCCGATATTTTGAGCTTCATTAGTCACTGTCATTTTAATGATTTTTCGTTCACCATCCGTTTCAATAGAATCAATTCGAAAAGCAGCATCAATATCAAATAAAACTTCTTGTTCTCCAGGAAAAACACTTAATTTTTCAACATCAGCAAATATAACACTACGATCGATTTGTTTAATATCACAATGAATTTGAAAAATAACTGGAATAACATCAGGTCGTTTAGTTGATTTCTTTGCAAATGAAAGTGCTAATGAACGATTACGACTGGTTGATAAATACCCATTTGTTGAAATTAATCCATTCACATTTTGTTTCAGTTGTTCAAACTCTTCTTTATGAAGTTTTGTACCACGATAAACAGTTAAGATTTCTTCATTTAATGATAACAGATTCTCGTGTTCCTTTTGTAATCCATTAGAAAGATCACTAATAAAATATCTAAATCGATGTAATTGATCATAATCACCAGTTCGAAGAGCTTTATTCACTAGTTTATAAACAAATGATTGTTCAGAATACCAACGAATTGCATCTTCAGGTCGATATTCCTTTTCAAATTTATCAATTAATTTCATTTGTTGAGTATGTCCTCGATAATAATTTCGACATGTTTCGATCATTTCTTTCTTTGCTTTTTCATCACGTGGTAAACGTAGGATGACGTACTTAAATAGTTGAAACCAAATAAATTTACCTGATTCTTTCGATAAATCTTTTGTTGATTGTTCATGTTGATTGAAAAAACTTAATGTTTGTATTTGTTGATCCACTAAAGTCATTTGTTCTCGAATAGATTCGCATAATTGATCTTGATTGTTGTAGATTCCAATAATCTTTGTATATTCATTAGTTAAGTGTTCATATCGTTCTATTTTCATACAAAAGATGAAAATTGAATCTATTTGTCTTAGATTGAGAACTGCAGGTAAAATTTGTGGTGCTTGTTTTCCTGATGTAATTAGAAAGATTTTTTCATTTTTAACCGATTGAATATAATCGATACATAATTGAAGATCTTCATAAAAGCTGACATAATCATTGATTTCTCTTAATTTATCTTTTGTTTGTTTTGTATCTTCTTTGTGTCCAATATTTGGATCGAACCAAAGAAGAGTTGTAGTTTCTTTATTTTCTTTTGGTGTTTTGGATACTGTGACGTGAGCCATTTAGTCGAAGAATTAAAAACAACATCACGAGATGGTGTTTAAATACGACGAAATGATTATATTATCTTTTCGAATATTTGCATTGTGATAATAAGTATGATATTAAGTGGGTTTTTAATGCGGTGCGAATGCACAAAGCATTTATGTTGCGCGTTGCGTGTTTTCCTCTTTTTTTTCTTCTTCTTCTTCTTCTTTTTCTTTCTCGACGTCCGCACTTTTCGTTGTTACCTAATGATCTCGAGAACTACAACTCGTACAATTTTCGTTCAAAAGAGAAAATTAAAATGTTGATGTCGAACTAGTGATATTTTTTTTCAAATTTCCACTACGATCTTTCGTTATTTTGAGGGAACGTAAATATTTTTCTTCCATCGTTTACCAATATCTAACATCCATAAGATAATTAAAATGTCAGCTGTACGAAAACTTAGGCGCTGAAAATACTCGAATAATTAAAACTGTAATCTATGGAATAAATAAGTGAAAATCATTGGATACTGTCTAATTACACAGTTTTTGTTTACATGAATGAACTCATATTCGAATGAATACAGATAAATATCACGAAAAAAGTTTATCATTGAAAGAAACTGATCTAAGTCGTAATTTTACAAATATGTTTTCTCTTACAGTTGTAACAGTAGTTTCTTTCAATATTAAGTGAAAAATAATCGTCTGATTGAATAACATTGTTTTGGATAAAAGATTGTTTATTTTCTATTTTAGATTATCTTTAAATCTGTGAAGAAACGTTGATTCTTAATATAAAAAAAAGATTTCAACTACATTGTATTGTTGAAAAAAAGAAAGCATTAAAATTCAGCTTTCTTGTGTTTCTTGCTTATTCTCGAGTTAAATTTGAAGTAAACTTTCAAATACCTATTCACTCGAAAAGAAACATTTCTTTCGATATCTTGTCTAAATTAAGACAAATAAGTTCTCGCTTAGGAGATAAAACGGTTTTTTTTCGGAAACCTTAAGAAATCTCAGAGAACGATAATAAGAAAAACAAACATATATATAAATCAACTTGACTCTGTTTGTATTTGAAGTTATGGTTCGAAAAAAATCTGTTGCATCGAAGGTGAAGACAAGAAAAGAAAGTTATAAACGAAAAATGAATCATTTAAAAGCTGTTCGATCATGGAAAATTTTAATCTTAGTTATGAGAGCAGTCAAAATATTTCTAGATAGAAGACGTGATGCACGAATTGCTGCGAGTTTACCACCTAGTTATGGTGTTCTTGAACCATATTTTGTACCGTCAAATTGTGTAGGTTTTAGAACTGGAGATGTCCAAATTCTGTTTCCACAAAAAGAAATTCCAAAGGATCAATTTACAGAATTTAAAATTGTTCAAGATATTTTGAAGAAACTTGTTTCGAAAGTATGCCGTCTAGAACATGACAAAAAGAGAAAAGCTGATATTAGAAAAAAGAAAAAAGATACTATCGAAAATGAAAACGTAAATAGTTTGGTTTTAAAACGAATTAGACAACGTAAATGGTTGAGAAAAAAATATCGTGACAATATTATTTTCCATAAGAAAAAAAATGAATATGTTAAAAAAAAATTTAGTCAAGAGTACAAAAGAAATAATTCGTTTCGTACGGAACATATTACGAAAATGAAACGATACTATCAAGCGAATACTCGATATCGAGAAAATCTAAAGATGACAATGAATAAGCAGTATCAAGAAAATTTCAAGTATCGTGAATACAAAATAAAACAAAGTAATAGCAAATATCATATGAATGTTCAGTATCGTGAAAATCGGAAAAGAAAGATTCAAGAAAAGTATCATATGGATGTTCAGTATCATGAAAACCGAAAAAGACAGATTCAAGGAAGATATCATATGGATGTTGTGTACCGTGAAAACCGAAAAAGGCAGATTCATGAAAAATATCATACAGATATAATTCATTGTCAAAATAGAAAACATCAAATGAGAGAAAAATATCACAAGAATACTGATTATCGTGAGAAACGAAAGCATTATATAAAAAGACTTGTATTAAAGAGATATTATAATGATCTTAAATTTCGTAATATGTATAATATTAATGCAAGAATAAGATTTTTTACAAAATATCATTGTGACAAAGAATTTCGTAGAAACTATAGAAAACGAATCAATGATCGATTTAGAAACAAATATCAATCAAACAGTTCATTTCGATTAATAAAAATTCAACAAACATTAAAACATTACCAAATCACATCAACACCTATAAGACAGTATCGGAAACGTATTTATGAACAAGGTCGTCGTATAATGAAGAAATATAAAGCGAATCAAAGTCACACCTGTAGATTTAAACATATGAATTTGTATCGGCAAAGTTTGCGAGAATTTAAAGAAAAAAACAAACAAGGTCCTGATTTTATTTGTGTTTCTTGTGGTATAAGATTCTTTCGACAACAAGTGATACCATACATAGAAGAGAATTATTTGAAAAAGAATATGTCATATGAAGATCAAGCGAAAGTTCGTTCATATGTTAATCATCCGTTGATAATGGAAAAGAAATGGATATGTAGATATTGTTCAGATAAAATAAAAAAGAATAAAATGCCTGGTAGATGTATTGCAAATAAATTGGATGTAAGTGATATTCCATCTGAATTAAAAAATTTGAATAATCTAGAGAAGCATCTAATTGCACTTCGATTACCATTTCTTAAAGTTGTTAATTTATCATGTGGTAAAATTTCTGGTAAATTTGCACAAAAAGGAACGAAAGGTCCTTTGCATTGTGTGCCTTCGGATGTTGAAGAAACTGTAACTACGTTACCTCGTCCAATTGATAAATCATTAATGATACGATTACAACTCAAACGAAGATTGAAATATAAGGCTATTTGGGAAGAACAATTCATAAATCCGAATGATGTAAGAAATGCATTGATTGTTTTAACTAAAAAACATCCAAATTATCGAAACATTACTATTAATGAAATTGATGAGAATTATATTGTGTCGGATAAGTTCAACAATAATCCTAATTTAGAAAATGAAACGATTGAACCAATGGATATAGAATCTACTGATGGAGAATTTTCATTTGAAAAAACTCTGAACATATCCGATGATTTACAAATACAACGATTATCTTTAGGTGACATAGATAACAATGATCAAAATGATGAAGAAGTCATTGAGGATCATGAAGATATTCGTAGTAAATATAATATTGGTACAGATTCATGTACTCAACCAAGTGATTTTAATGATTTCTTATGTCAAAATAAAGACACAATAACTGTTGCACCTGCTGAGAAAAATAATTTAAGTTCATTATTGACTGATAAAGCAATTGAAGGATTAGCTTTTCCACATTTGTTTCCTGATGGTAAAGGCACATTCAATGAAGAACGTGTTACAGATTTAAAATGGAAAGAATATTGTAAAACACGATTGTTCTCATCGGATTCTCGTTTCGCATCAGATTCAACGTATATATTCTATTTGCAATATTTAGGCGATTTGAAACAAGTTTTCTCGAGTATTAATGTTGCATTTCGAAAGAAATTGCCGATGACCGTAAGACATGCTCTTGATGAAAGTCAAATGAAATTTCTAATGAATAAAGATATGATCTATCGATATCTTCAATCTGTACGTGGTAGTCCTCAGTATTGGCTTCATCGTTTGAAAGAATTATTCGGAATGACACGTCAATTAGGTTTTCCAACTTTCTTCTTAACTTTATCATGTGCAGATATTCGTTGGAAAGAATTCATCGATATCTTTGCACGTCATTCTGGAGAAAAAGTCAAAGATTCATATACATATGAAGAAAAAACAAAACTTTTACGAGCTAATCCTGTTTTAGCAGCACGTCTATTTGAAAATCGTTTTACTCGTTTTATGAATATGTTTGTTAAAGGTGGTTGTTGGTGTTTGGGCAAAGTAAAAGATTGGTATGCACGAATTGAAATGCAATTTCGTGGTTCACCTCATGCACATATGCCCATTTGGGTCGAAGATGCACCTCAATATCATGGTGTTGATACGAATGAAGAAACACGTCAACATATTGTAGACTTTTGTGATAAATATATTACAACAAAATATCCATCGATTGAAGAAGATCTCGAATTACATAACATTATAAAAGAAGTTCAAACACATTCACGTAATCATTCGAAATCATGTTTAAAATATCATAAAACGATGTGTCGATTTGGATTTCCACGTCCTATTGCATATCGAACATTCATTTGTGAACCGATTAAAATCAATAGTGATGAAGATAAAGAACGATCTAAAAGAGCAAAAGAGATTTTAAGAGAAATGAATGCTACACTTAATGAATTGGAAAAAGAAAAAACATTGTCACGATATGATTTTGATAGTCTTTTGTCAAAGTTCAATTGGACATATGATGATTATGAATGGGCTCTTCGAGTTGTTCATACACGAATCGTTATGATTCATAAACGAGAACCTAATGCTCGTTGGGTAAATCAATACAATGAAGAAATGCTCAGAGCATGGAATGCTAATATGGATCTTCAATTCATTCTTGATTCATATGCATGTGCCAAATATCTTATGTCATACACAACTAAACCTGAAAGAGAGATGAGTTTACTTCTTGAAGAAACACATAAAGAATGTCGCGAAGGTAATATGAATGTTCGTGACGAGATGAAAAAACTCACAGGAACATTTTTCAATCATAGACAAGTTAGTGTACAGGAAGCAATTTTTCGTGCATGTAAAATGCCATTAGTGTATTCAAGTCGTGGTTTTGTCTTTGTACCATCTCATTCGAACAGTTGTAAATTTCTAAAACCAGCAAGAATACTCAAAGAAATGGATCCTGATGATGAAAATATTTACATGTCGAATTTAGCAGATAAATATTTTGATAGACCTGATGATCCTGAATTGGATATTTGTTTAGCAGATTTTGCATCAGAATTTCAGATAGTATCTGCAATAAAAAAAGCAAAAAATCCAAGAACTCCTATTAAATATTTAAAAACACTCAATTTTGCCATTAAAAAACGTTGTGTACGTAATGCTATCATTCGTTTTCCGTATTTCAACCGAGAAACAGACACAGAGAATTATTTTGAAAACATTCTTTGTCTTTATTTACCGATTCGAAGTCGTGATGAATTGAAACAACCCTATGAATTATTTTATGAGACAGCTGATTTTTACGATACAAAACAAAAGAAATGGCGTAAAGTAAAAGAGGTTGTTATTGAAAATCGAAAAAAATATGAGAAACATTATACAGAAACCGAAGAGATGGAATCGATATTTAATAGTTTGTCGAATGATGCAAACGAAAATGAATGGGCAAAAATTGTTGCTGACAGAGAAAAAGAAAGACAATGGCTCATAGAAATTGAAAACGAGGATAATGTTGACTTGAATATTATTCATAATAAAAAGCAAAAAAATACTTTCTTTGATTTGAATCCGAGACATATATCAACGAATGAAATAAGACCAATGTTAGATTCATTGAATGAAGAACAACAACAAATATTCTATTATGTTCGAGAATGGTGTTTTAAGCGGTTACATAATTCTGATGTTGAACCACTCCGTTTGTTTATTACAGGTGGAGCTGGTACTGGTAAAAGTCACTTGTTAAAATGTTTACATCATGAAGCAATGAGAATTTTTTCTCGAAAAAAACATCTCGAACCAGATGAAAATATCGATGAAATCCATACGTTAATAACTGCATTTACTGGAGCTGCAGCTGTCAATGTTGGTGGTGTCACTATTCATAGTGCTTTCGGTATTGGTACACAACAAAATAGTCAAGCAGATAATTTATCTTGTGATAAATTAAACAGTTACCGATGTAAATTGGGATCTTTGAAATTGCTCTTCGTTGATGAAGTATCACTCATACAGTCTAATCTTTGGGGAGCAATGCATTCACGTCTCACACAAATAATGGGTATACATTCCAATACAGCTATTTTCGGAAATGTTGCTATCATTGCTATTGGTGATTTCTATCAATGTGCGCCTGTTGCTTCACAGGGCATTTATTCTTCTTTATTATGGTCAGATCATTTTGAATATGTTGAACTGAAACTAAATGAAAGACAAAAAACGAATGCATGTTTTTCACAAATGCTTAATCGAATTCGAAAATTAAAGAAAAATGAAACAATGACAGATGAAGATCGAACAGCAATTGAAAATTGTCATCAACGTTACTTAAATAAAGAATATCATCCAGAAGCACTTCATTTGTTTGCAAAAAACATTAGTGTTGATGAACATAATAATAAAATGTTAGACAAGATCTGTAAAGATATTCGTACATGTTATGAAATTGATCATAAAGGAAGAGAAATCGGAATAGAAAAGAATAATCAAAAGACAAAAGTTTTGAAAGTACTTCGTATAGCCAAAGATGCTCGAGTAATTTTGACGAAGAATATCTGTGTAAATGATGGTTTAGCGAATGGTGTTATGGCTCGAGTAATTGATTTTATAGAAAATGAAAATAAAAAGATATTACGAATAGTTATCAAATGTGATTCATCTACAATTGGACGAATTCATCGAGATAAATGTCCATATTGCAAAGGAAAAGACACGATATGTGTTACACGAGAAAGTGACACAAACGATCGTCAAGATACTGAGTTAAATTATAGAAAAACAACAAAACAATTTCCTTTACGTTTAAGTTGGGCAATTACTATACATAAAGCTCAAGGTATTACAGTTGATGAAATTGTAATTAGTACGAAAGATTTATTTGGTACAGGAATGGGATATACAGCATTGAGTCGTGTCCGTACGCAACAAGGACTTTTTCTTTCTGACTTACATCCAAATAAAATTTATTGTAATGAACATATTGATACAATTCTCACACAAATGAAAACATTCAAAGAAAAACCAATGATTTTTCAAAATGATCCGAAATATCTCAATATGTTATGTCATAATATTGAAGGATTGAAAAATAATTTTCAAGCTTTGACTAATCATTATTTAACCAACAAAGCAGATGTCATTTGTCTATGCGAAAGTTGGTTAAATCAACAAAATGACGAATACGAACATTTTCAAATTCAAGGTTTTACTCTATTTTCGAAAACACGTTTTGATTCATTCGAATCAAGTCATCCACTAAAATCAAAGAAAGGTGGTGGTGTTGCCATTTATGTGAAAGAGAATATTTCGACAAGACAATTTGATTTATCACAACAATTAAATCTCGAATATACTTCGATTGAAATTGATGTCGAACAAAAAAACATTACTATTATTACATGTTATCGATCACCACAACAAAATAAAACAGAATTTTTAGCTAATTTAGTTTTGCTTCTAGAAAAGATAAACATCGATAAAAACATTATTCTAGTTGGAGATTTTAATGAAGATTCTTTGTCAGATGAAACAAAACCTATCGAAATCAAATTAAAAAGTTTAGGTTTCGAAAACATGTTCAAACAAATACCTACAACAAAGAACTTGACTAGTCTCGATTGTGTTTATTCGAATTTCGTGTTCAAAAACGAACGAAAGAAAGACACGATAGGTACATATTATAGTTATCACGATGAATTGGTTTTGTCGATAAATGTCGACAATGAATTAAATGAAGTGAATACAAATTCACTAGAATATGATGAAAATCAAATGGAAGTAGATTCGTCTTTGACATGTCCTAATCATGATCAAGATAATAGAAATAATACGAATAAACGTCAACGAGAAGAAACAGACATAAATTCATCTAAAAAATCTAAAACAACAAGTAATTTTAGAATGAATAAAGAGAAAAAACTCGATACTTTCAATGATTTACAAATTCGTTTTCTAACAAATACTAAAGAAACAATAAACATACGTGATATATTAACACCAAATACTGTTGATCCATGTAATCAACTCAGGGATATAGGTTTAAAAATAATCGCAATGAAAGGTGATGGAAATTGCTTTTTCCGTACAGTATCTCATCAAATTTTTGGTGAACAAAGTGCTCATATGGAAATACGATTAGCTGCAATTGAATATATGCGTTGCAATAGAGATAAATTTGAACAATTTTTAGTTGAAGAAGAATATCCGAATATGAATAGTTATATGAAAGAAATGTCTAAGAACGGAATCTATGTAGATAATCTAATCATTATGGCAACAGCAATTGTAATCGAAAAAAATTTGATTATACATAAAGAAGGAGAAACACCTATGTGTATTCCTGGATCTGATTTCATTGATAATCAAATTCATCTCTGGTATACAGACAATCAGTTCTGTCAACACTATGATAGTGTTGTATCTGTGGATAATAAATCACCATTTCTTCCAACT
>Ga0209960_1003566_pt1 | contig 13186 bp, 14 predicted proteins | sample ThiBiot_500_plan_2_FD_183947 | JGI IMG/M metagenome (GOLD analysis project Ga0209960, IMG submission 183947) | Wastewater bioreactor microbial communities from Cape Town, South Africa - Thiocy_expt_500_plan (SPAdes) | ecosystem: Engineered > Bioreactor > Thiocyanate-remediating >... | reverse complement strand
AAAAAAAAATCAAAAAAAAAAAAAATAAAAAAACAAAAAAAAATCATGAAAATAAAAAAATCATGAAAATAAAAAAAGATTACCAAATTCTCTTCTCAATTTTAAATATTTATAATAAATAAGAAAATAAATAAATAAATAATTACCAAATTCTCTTCTCAATTTTGCTCTAGTTTCACTTGGATTCTTTTGAAATGATTGAATTAATTTAACAATATCTGTATTTCCATCTTGTTTTGCCCAATCAAGACCAGTTTTTCCATTATTATCTTTTTTATTTCTATCTATTTCTCTTCCACTTTCTAACAGATATTTCACCACTTCTGTTTCTCCAAAATAACAAGCAACATTAAAAGGTGTTCGACCATTCTTATTTGCTTTATTGATATCAACTCTTTTATCATTTAATAATAATTTCACAATTTCAACATGTCCTTTTCCACAAGCAATATAAAAAGGTGTTTTTAAATAGTCATTCCAATTTTTCCAATTAATGTTAATTTGTTCATTTTGAAGTAATTTTTGAACTTCTTCAACTTTTCCATCTGAACATGCTTCATAAAGTTTTTCTTCCATTTTGTCCTTTCTTTTTGCTTTTCAATTATATTTTCATCCATCCATTTGTTTTTCCAAAGAGAACGAAAGTCCAGTAAGTAAGACCATTTGAATCCACGCCACAGGAAGTTGACACTTTTCAAACACAACCTCACTTCTTCAAAGTTATATTGAAAATTGATTTTAAATTGATTTATTTTTCTGAACGATGAAGAAGATGAAGTATAGGGGATTGTCGATTCTGTTTATTTATTTTAGCTTTTGCTTTTTATTTTGTGACTTTTTTAGAATAATAATAATTCAATTTGCTATAGCAAATTTGAACGCATAGAAGAATGAAAAAAAAATAAAGAAAAAAAATAAAATTCAAAGTAAAAAAAGAAAATGCACGTCGATCTGAGGCTGAAATAAATAAAATGGCGGAGAAAAAGGGTTATTTTTGCTCAAAAAAAGTTTTTTTTGCTCAACTCTCCAGACTGGTGGGTTAACCTTTTCTCAACTTTTTTCGATATCCTCTTTCTGAAAAATTTTTAAAATTATTAGATCAATCTTTAAAATTAACCAACAAATCTATTCATATATATTTTTCTTTATTTTTTATCCATTTTTTAATATTTTTTTGACTTGTTCTTGAAAATTGTCACCAAACTCTCAACTCCCGAAAACCATTCTCGATCAGACTAACTTTTAGAATTTTTTTTGATCCTCTGTAATTTTTTGACCAACACTTTTTTATACCATATATAATGTTATGATATGGTTAATTTTATGTTTATCTTGTGGCTTCAATCGAAATTGAGTTTTTTATTATTTATATTTATTCAATAACTGATTATTATCTACTAGACAATAGAAAGAAAGTCAATTGAACTGGATTGATGCTTGAGAATACTCTGACCATACAAACAGTGGATAAACATTAGTGTTGTTGTTCATAATATTGCAAATTGCTCATTTTTTTTTTGATATATCGATATTAATCTCGACAAACTCTAATAATTGTTTCGGGTCCAATTTTTCACAACATCTTTTATTTTTGAACTTAAAACATAACACAAAGAGTAAAGTAGATAAGTTTCTTCAACAAAATCTTCATAAACTTTCTTCATATTATTGGTTTGAGTATTTCTGATACTGTAAAAAAAAAGCAGTGTGAAATTGATTAGGATTCAAATAAAGAGTCATTCACTTTGAAATGCAAATTAATTTATTTTTCCGTTTGTTGATAGCTTTCATTAAAGTTGAATTCTAAGTTAACTTGATTATCCTGAGCTTATGATGCACTATTAGCCTTTTAAATTCATTATTGGATTGGAGTTCCTCATTCAGAATGGGGTTTAATATTGGAATCAAATTCTTTCTTTACATCTGGATCAATTAGACTGAACTTTCTTGCTTTGAGGGTTTTCATCAACTTATGACAAATCTGGATTTTTTAAGTGTTATTTTTTTTAAATAAAAGACACAAAAAATGAAGAAAAAAGGCTTACTTTTTGAGGATTTACAGAGCATTTATTGAAGAGAAACGCTTTTTCCCAATACTTTTGTCCAATTTTTACTTTTACAAATGAAAATTTTCTCTTATTCCTTGCTTCAAAGTTCCTATCCAAAGACTCACAACAGGAATAAGAGAAAATGAACTATTTCGCCACTTTTTTGCCTGTTTTTTGAAAAGAAAAAAAAAAAGAATAAGAGAAGTGAAAGAAAATAAAGAAAATTTGATTTTTTTTGAAAGTTGGGGATAGTTTGTTAAGAAGTCAATTATGAAAATGTCGATATTTTGTTTTGATATTTACAGTTTTTTTGCTTTGAGGCTCAATAACTCGTGAGGCCACACGATTTATATCAATATGAAGATATCAAAAGAAACTAGAGAAAAAATACTTTCGAAAAAAAATGATCAGCAAGAGGATCCAATTCAAATAAAAAAAATGGATTATAAGCGAAAAAAGTGACTGTTGTAAAAAATTGGTCAAGAAAAAGCTTTCTTTCCTCAAAATAAAAAGAACAATAAGAAAAATGGGTAAAATTGAATGAAAGCCCAAGTTTTTTTATTGAAAAAATTATAATTCATATTGACCAAAAACATTCTAAATAATAATTGAAAAAAAGGGATGAAAGTAGTTACCTTGAGGAAGGTGGAAGAAAACTCCTCCCAAAAAAACACCAAAAAAGTCCGCCATTTTTTTTATTTCAGCCTCAGATCGACGTGTGGACAAAAAACAAAACGAAAGAAATCAAAAAAAAAATTTTTTTTCTGGGATCAATTTTTTTCAAAATCTTGGAATAAGAACAAACTTTGAGAACCTAGCTCAAGCTGTTCCTACTTTCCTTCCATAAGAAGTTGGGAAATATCCTTTTCGAGGTCCAACGGCACCATAAGACCAATCTCCTTCTTGTCTCAAGATTGTTACTTTATCTCCTGCTTTTAATGAAATTTCTTCAGGTGTTTGTGCTGTGTAATCATAATCCATTTGAACAATCTAAATTGTTATTTAAGAAGATTGGTGATTGAAATATTGAAAAAATAAAAAATAAAAAATAAAAAATAAAAAATAAATATAAAAAATAAAAAATAAATATAAAATACAAAATATAAAATAAAAAAAGAAATTACGTCCAAAGTTTTGTTTGGGGTTAATTGTGAATTGGATGAGGAAACAGAATTTAAGGCAACAGTTGAACTCTTAGGATTTGGTGGAGGACGAGAGGGAAGTGAAGGAAGTGAAGGAAGAGTCATTGAAGGAAGTGAAAGTGAAGGGAGTTTTCCATTCTTCTTTTTGTAGACAACAAGGAAAACAATGATTGCAACAATTGAGAAAAGTATTATTAATCCAATAACTAAACCAACAATACCTCCTGTAGACAAAGGCTCTGAAGCAGCAGTAGGATGATCTCCACAAATACCACAATAGTCAACTTGGAAAGAATCTGTTGCAAGTACTGAAACTTCACATCCTGGTCCTGATCCTCCACAATAAGTTTTCCACCAATCAACTCGAGTTGGAGTGACCCAATCAATCTTAATTCGATAGTCAGATGAAATTTCTTGATCACAAGGAATTGGCCAAATATATTGATTTCCACTAACAGAACTTGCAAGTAATGTTGAAGTACCTCCAAGAATCAAATAGATATTCACTAGATCAACGTCTCCAACAATTGTCCATTTAATAATCATATTTGAGCAACGTTGTTGTTTAAATTTAGTTCCTGTTGGTGATGTGATGGTGATAGAAGGAAGACTCTTGATTTGATAATTCACTACAAATCCTTGTCCATTAGAGCTAAGAGGAGATAGATACATACCAGTATGGAAATGAACATGCATTGTTGAACTTGTTGTTGCAAGTTTAATTGAGCTTGTCGTTGTTTCACATCCTTTATAGAGTGCTGGAGCATTAATATCACCATTTAAAATTTCAACATAATCATAATCTTGATTTTTACAATTTGCCATTGAATTATCAAGTAAAATATAAAATACTTTTTTTGCAGTTGTCTATTTCATGATTTTTTTTTTTAAAAAAAAAGAAGTTAAGTTGAAAAAGTAATTGTAAGAATGAAATGATAATAAACGATTAATAATAATATTTGCAAAAAAAAAAAATACTGAAAGTTGACGCCTACAATCTTGACTTGCAACATAGTTTGTTGATCCGGATGTAATTTGTCCATCTGTTGTAACTGTAGTTGTAGTAGTTGAACGACAAGCTGATTGGCCTCCAATTGAAAAAATGCTATTTACAGTGTAATTCATTGAGATATGTGGGGTATCACTTCTCTTCCTTGTAATAGGGTCAGTAGGAGTTGGTGAAGTTGTTGTTGATTGATCAATAGTTGTAATAGTAGTTGGTGTAGGAGTTGTTGTTGTTGTTGTGGTGGTGGTAGTAGATGGTGTTGGTGTGATAGTAGTAGTGGTAGTCGTAGTAGTCATTGCACTTGTTGTTGTTGTTGTTGTCATTTGAGTTGTTGTAATAGAAGTTGGAGTAGGAGTTGCGGAAGTTGTGGTAGAACTTGGTGTAGGTGTAGGTGTTGGTGTTGGTGTTGGAGTTACAAATGCATTTGGATCTTCAAGACGAAGACGATATTTGCTTGAAACAATCTTTTTTTTAAAAAAAATTCAATAAGTGAATGAATAAATGAATAATAATAGAGTAGAAATAAAAAATAAAAAATAAATAACAAAAGATTGAAAGATACTTGAGTACTAGGAATTGTCCATAGATATGAACCATTATTTACAATATTTGAGGCAATCAATGTCTCACTCACAACTGTGACAACAGAACTAGCATCCATATTAATGGTTTGGAGATAAATTGAAATCGTTGGAATCAAAGTTAAATCCGAAGTAGAACTCCAAAGAATCGTCACATCCTGATTTTGTCTCACCATTAGCATTGCAGGTGTATCGACAGTGTAATCATAGAATACATCAATTCCTACAAATTTCAAAAAAATATTGAAGTATTTGTTAAAATGAATCAAATCAATATCAAACATAAACACAAACATCAATGTAAATCCAAAACATGAATAGATAATGGAGAAAAAAAAAAAATTACCTAAGCTTAGGAATACAAGATAACTTAGAAAAGCGATCCATATCAGCTTCATTTCCTTTCTGTTTCCCTCTTGATTGATTCCTTTTATCCTATAAAGTGTTTACTACTTCTACTATTATACCTATTATAACGAAACAATCAGTCAATAATAAATAATAGATTTTCTCCAATTTTTGGGAAGCAAACAAACAAATCCTCAAGTTCAACAAAAAAAAAACTATCAATTACTATTATCAAAAATGATCACAATTGTTATAAAATTCAGTTTTTTTTTTAAACAATTGAATTAGTTACAAACTATGAATCTTATGATGTGATTCAATGATTGATTCAATTGATATTTTTCGATTTTTTTCTTTTTCCTTCTTTTTTTTGACTTTTTTTCTCAGTATTTTAATCAACTATTATATCTTATATCAATCATTGAACCCTAAATCTAAATCTTATATCGAATTATCAATTACAATCAAATTTATTGAAATGAAAAATGGGGTGAATGTTGATGATTATGATGATGATTATAAGAATTGGATGAGAAGATGGAGCGCATAATTTATTTTTATCTGCATTATTTATTTTTATCTTACGCAGAATTGATTTTTCTCCTATAAGCCGCTTCCTGTCTGTCTCTTATTCCCTTCCTTATAACACACACCCATTGAAACAAGATATCTAGTACCTTGGAACAACTGACAACGATATAGAAGACCCTAGTTATATGCTCATGATTCGAATCACAGAATCTTATTTTTAAAGAGACCGTATTGAAAAGAGGAATCAGTAAAAACAATAATTGATGTTTTGATTGAAAGAATTGGAGAAAATTGCTTAGGATAGAGTAATTGAATTACTAATTGTTTTCTTATGATGTGAAAAAGGAAGAAGAGAATTGATTGGAAGTCTATCATAATTAGTTCTTGTCAAACAAGTTTCCAGAGGATTTTATTTGAAGGTTGATGAAACCAAATATTATTTTATACCAGGTATTTATTTACTTATTTTAATTTTTTTTTGAGAAATTAAAAGAAATAAATAATAAATTAGTGTGACACCAATTCAATATTGAACAAATCAATGGAAGGTTTCACTCACCAAACTCATGATAGTTGGTCGAAAAAGGAACTTAACCAGTCCAGTATTTGAGAATAATATGTTGGATGCTCAATATTGAAGAAGGAAGGAAGGATGAGATGGTAAATAAGATCTTTGGAGGCTCAAAGTTAAAAACTCATATCCCAGATTTCGCTTTTTGGACAGAGGCACCAAAGACAAAAGAAGATCGAGTTAGCACCATTGATCCCCATTATTAACGTTAAAAATTTCCAGTCAGATGAAATGTAGAAAGAGACAGGGAAATGGGCCTTAATTTGTTTTGGTTTTTCAACAGTCAAAACAAAAAAAGTCGAAATTAAGATGAAGACTCTGATAGTAAGAAATGTGAATCAGAAACAAAATGGATTGAATAATTACCTCAGACAACAATCAATCAATCAACCAAACCAATAATCAATAAATTGATTTTCTTTTCTTCATTTTTTTTTTTTAGAATTCAAGTTTAATTCTTCTGAAACAAAAGAATAGTAATCATACATTCAATCAAGTTTTCATATTTTTGATATGTAATTTCAAAGAAAGAGTTGAAGAAAGTTAAGAAAATGAAAAGAAATTAAAAACAAAAAACTTTTTGAAAATCAAAAAAATCAAAATAGAATTCTGAAGAAAAATGGTGGGTTTCTTCAGAACTAAATCGAAAAATGATTACTTTGACTCAACCTCAACTTCTCTATAAATACCTCCTCTCTTTCACTCCAAAAATGAAATAATTCAATAATATCAATTAAAACAACACCAAAAAACACTACTTTACAACTACACTACACCAACACTACATTTTTATTTTAGTTATTTTTTTTCTACTTTTGCAAAAAAACAATTTCACCAAAAACTTAAATCTTTGAAACTTTACACTTTAACAAACCTTTAACAAACTTTTTGGATTTCAAAAATGAGCGACGATTATACTCCACTTGTTATTGATAATGGAACTGGGATGTGCAAAGCTGGATTTGCAGGAGAAGATGCACCAAGAGCTATTTTCCCATCTATTGTTGGAAGACCTAGATTTCAAGGAGTCATGGTTGGAATGGGACAAAAAGATTCTTATATTGGAGATGAAGCTCAAGCTCATAGAGGTGTCTTGTCATTGAAGTACCCAATTGAACATGGAATTGTTACAAGCTGGGATGATATGGAAAAGATTTGGCATCACACATTTTATAATGAACTCAGAGTTGCACCTGAAGAACATCCAATTTTATTAACTGAAGCTCCAATGAATCCAAAAGCTAACAGAGAGAAGATGACTCAAATCATGTTTGAAACATTTAATACTCCTGCTTTTTATGTTGCTATTCAAGCTGTCCTTTCTCTTTATGCATCTGGACGAACAACTGGTTCTTTTTTATTTTTATTTTTTTATTTTTTTAAAAGATTTTTTTTTTTCTCTATCTATTTTCTTTTTTTTTCTAATTTCTTTTTTGATCTTCTTTATTATTTTTAGGTATCGTTTTGGATTCAGGAGATGGTGTTACTCATACAGTACCAATTTATGAAGGATTTTCTCTCCCTCATGCTATTAAAAGAATGGATTTGGCTGGAAGAGATTTGACAGGATATCTTCAAAGAATTTTAACTGAGAGAGGCTACTCATTTCACACAACTGCTGGAAGAGAAATTGTTAGAGATTTAAAGGAAAAACTTTGCTTTGTTTCAATGAATTTTGAAAGGGATATGGAACTTTCAGCTACTTCATCTTGTTTAGAAAAAAGTTATGAACTTCCAGATGGTCATGTTATTACAATTGGAAATGAAAGATTCAGATGTGGAGAAACACTATTTAGTCCATCATTATTAGGAATGGAAGCTGGAGGAATTCATGAACTCACTTTCAACTCTATTCAAAAATGTGATTTAGATATCAAAAGAGATCTTTATGGAAATATTGTTTTATCTGGAGGAACTACAATGCTTCCTGGTTTATCTGAAAGATTACAAAAAGAAATTTCAAGTCTCTCTCCTTCATCCATGAAACCTAGGGTTGTGGCTCCTCCTGAAAGAAAATATTCTGTTTGGATTGGAGGTTCAATTCTTGCATCCCTTTCAACTTTTGAACAAATGTGGATTTCAAATCAAGAGTATGAAGAATCAGGTCCTTCTATTGTTCATAGAAAATGCCTTTAATCGAATCTCAATCTTTTTTGTTGATTAGATTCATTTGTTCATATTGTTTATTTGTTCATATTGTTTTATATTTGATTTAATAATAAAATTCAATTTGATAACTTTTTATTTATTTATTTATTTTTATTTTTATTTTTTTCTTCTTTTTCTTTTATTTATTTTATTTCGTTTCATTTCATTTTATATTTTGATGAGAAACAATTCTCATTTTTTTTTTTCTTTTTTTTTTGAAACATTTTCCAAATAGTAGATTCAAGAAAATTTAATAAATAAATATTGGTTTGGATTTATTTATTTCTTGAAAATGATAAAAAATTGGTTCTTGTTATTTATCAAGCCCTTTTTAAAGCAGGGTTTGGTGATATTTTCAAATTTGAGATTTCTAATAAACAAAAGATTTATTTTGAGATTCTGAAAGAGAGGAAAAAAGAAAGGAAAATTAATAAATGTACCATCAATTTTATCAGTTTTGATATTTTTTTGTTGGGGATAGTTCAAATAGAAACTTTAATTGTCATTCCTTCTTTTAGATCTTCCATACCATCCAAAACGAATAATTTTCCATTTCTATTGAAATGCAATCGTATTTTTATATTTTCTTCAAGTTCTAATTTTGATTTGATTGCACTATCCAACTCTGATATTGACTTTGCTGTTGTTCGTAAAATGAATATGTCATCACTATATTCAATGTCGGAGGTTGATCCTATTATGATTTTATTGTTATTTGTTTGTTGAAAATAAAAATAAAAATAAAAAATAAAGTGAGAATCGAAAATGAATTTACCAAGTAAACCAAGGTCTTTTCTCAATTCTATCCTTGTTTCAGTTGGATCCTTTTGGAATGATTCCCAAAATAATTCAAGTATTGTCAATTTGTCCTTTTTGAAGCAAATTTTTAACTTCTTTTCAACTTTTCCAACTCGACAAGCAAGCTCCATCATGTTGACATCCATTCTTGTTTTTTCTTTCTGGTTTGTAAATTTGAGAGGTTTTTTTTTTTGAAAAAAAAAAATCCGATAAAGTACAAAAACAGAATTCTTACGATTGTAGATGAAATCAAAGAAGACTCGTAACAAGTTTGGGTGTTAATATTGCCTCCCACTTATTAAACAAAAAAAAGTGTTAATTATTAACCAGAAATAAAAAAAAAATTCATTCGAAAAAAAAAATTTAACAACTCGAATGTAAAAAGGTGTTTCAAGTATTGTCAATTTGCCCTTTTGAAATGATTTTTGAACTTCTTGAACTCTTCCATCTTTACAAGCTTCCCAAAGCCAAGAACCATCCATCCAACTTGATGCATTTGTTGTTTTATTGAGAGGTTTTGCAAAAAAAAGTGTTTCAAAAAAAAAATGATTCAAGTTTTTTTTGAAAAAAAAAAAGGGCGCCATGTTGGATCTCAAAAAAAAGAAAGAGAGAAACGGATTTTTTCTTTTGCCGTTATTTCCCTCCAACTCTCTTCTTATTCTACCTATTAACTATAACTTACAACAACTTTAAATTCATTAAATAGGATAAATTCAATTTTCACTTCAACAAACACTCTAATTGACTATGTTTCAAACAATAATATTTCATATATTGAATATTATAAAGGAAGAAGAAGAAGAATATTAAGTTATTTTGGAGTTGTAAATGAATGAGGAGGATTAATAAGTATTATAAAATGAATGTGATCATCCTCAATATTTATGAAGACTTATGAAAGTATTGATAAAACTACTTAGTTATTAGAGAGAAGAAGAGTTAAGTTGTTTTAATGAAGAGTTTTTTGGATGAATGGAAAATAAAAGGATTGTATTGATATATTGATGATTTTCAGAATTTTTTTTACTTATTGAAATAATTAGAAACAATTAGAAAATTTATAATTGAAATATACTAATAATTGTAGTATACTATAATTAATAATTAATGACTATTCTATCAAGTTGAAAATGTATAGAAAATATCATTTAGAGGTTTTATATGTTAGAACCAAAAAAATTGTTATTAATATTGATGTTATTATAGCTTTTCTGAAATAAAATTCTTTTTTTTTTTTTTCAAAACCAGTAGAACTTGAAAATTGTTCATAACGAATGAATGCCTCATCGCCTGTAAATGAACAAAGTAATGGTGTTAGAGAGAAAACTGCAAAGGAAGAGGAAGTCCTACTATTAGAAAGACAACTTGCTGATTTACAAAAAGTAATTTTTTTATCTTAACAATATATTATTCTTATTACTATCAATATGTTCCAAGTTTCATCAAGAAAAACATTTAATCAAACTTTTACAAGAATAAGAAGAAGAAAGAAGAAAAAAAGAAGAAAACTAAAACTTTTCTCATTTTTTTTTTTTTTTGAAGGAGTTATCAAAGAAGGATTTACAACTCCTGAACAATGACAATAATGACAATAATGACAATAATGAATCAAATATGTCAATGAGCAGAGAGCAATCTGTATGAATTTGATAGAACTTTATTATCGTCGTCGACATTTGAAAAAATATAAAAAATCAAATAAAATTAATCAGCCTGTCACCACCGAACAGAGTCAACCAAATGGTCAAAATAATTCAAGTTCATCAATTGATTCTTTTTCTGATAACTCAAAAAAGAAAGCTAAAAGGTCATTTGAGTTTTTCTTTCTCCTCAAAACTTTTTTCCTTTTCTTCTTTTGTTTTTTCTTTGGTCACTTTGCGAACAAACAATTTTTCTTATTGTATTTTTTTTTTTTCTTCTTTCCAATTTTTGTAGCTTGATAAAAGGGTTAATGAAAAGAAAGGAAGCATTCTGGTTTAACGCTCCTGTTGATCCTATTGCTCTTGGTATTCCCCAATATACAGAGTTTATTTCCTCTTTCTTTTTCACTTTCAATTTCGATGATTTTTTTTAAATCCTTTTTCTTTTTTTTAAAAAAAAGAATCATTACACATCCTATGGATCTTTTGACCATTACTAATAAGCTAGAGGCTAATCAATATCACACATTTCAAGGTTCTTTTTTTCCTTTTTTCCCCTTCTTTTATTCCTTCTTTTATTTAACTCAATCCTTTTCATATTCAAATTAATGTAGAGTGGGTTGATGATGTTCATTTGGTATTCTCTAATTGCAGGAAATTCAATCAACCTGAAACAGATGTTGTAGCTGCAGCAAATTCGATGGAGAAAGCTTTTGAGGAAAAAATTCCACGTTTGATAGAGGTTTTTTTTTTTTTTTTTTTTTTTTTTTTTTTTGAATTCCTTTTTTTAATCCATTTTTTTTTTTTTTCAAAAAAGGAGGAAAAGTCAAGCCAAAAGGTTAAAAAATTTTACTTCAAATTATTAACTTCAATATCAACAATAAATAATAAAACAATTAAAAAAACAATAGAAGAGAGTGTTTCAAGAGCCACTTGAACCAAGAAACGCCAAAAGAGTCAAAATATCTGAAAAAAATGATCAACCTCCTAAAAATCCTGAAAAAGAAAAAAAGAAAGCAAGAAAAGAAGTATTTGATAAAATTTGGAAAGAATTAGTCAAAAACAAAGCTATTTCTTGGCCTTTCTTAGCTCCAGTTGATCATGTTGCTCTTAATTTACCGGATTATCCAACAGTATTTTTTAACTTTTTTTTTTTTTTTCCCTTCCTGATTTGCAAACTTTCCTAACTTATATTAATTTTTAGATCATTAAAAATCCAATGGATTTTGGAACTATTAAAAAAAAAATTGATTCAGGTGCATATAAAAAGCCTGAACAATTTGCATCAGATGTCCGGCTTATATTTTCAAATTGTATTAGGTATCATTTTATTTTACTTATTTTTTATTTTTTATTTTGTCCTTAACACATTTATTTTAGATATAATTCTCCTGAACATGACTTTTCTCAAATGGCAATGAAATTACAAAATATATTTGAAATTCAATATGCCCTCATTCCAGATAATATCTTTGAAGATTCGGATCATGAAGAACAGCACGTAAATGGTTTGTTCTTCATCATTCATTATACTTTTATAAAGTTTTGATATATTATTAATAACTTTAGGAAAAGAGAAGAAAGAAAAGGAGAAGGAAAAAGAAAAAGATAAAAAAGATAAAAAAGTTGAAAAAGTTGAAAAAGTTGAAAAGAAACAAAAAACCAAAGAAAAGGAGAAGGAGAAGGAGAAAGAAAAAGAAAAAGATAAAAGCGATAAGAAAGATAAAAAAGAGAAGAAACCAGTCAAAAAAGAAGAGAGTGAAGAAGAGGATGAATCAGATGATTCTGATGAAGAAGATGAAACTATCAAGAAACTTCAAGCTAATTTAAGTATTCTTGCAGAACAATTAAATATTATCAAGGTATCTTTTGTTCTTTTTCTTTTCTTCTTTTTTTTTTTTATTGTCAATTGAAATAATCTTTTTTTTTCACAAAAGAAAAAGAAGAAAGATAAAGAGAAGCACAAAGAGAAAAGTAAAGAGAAACCTAAAGAGAAGAGTAAAGACAAAGAGAAGGAGAAAGAGAAACCAAAAGAAAAAGAAAAAGAAAAAGAAAGAAAACCAGAAAAAGTTAAAGAGAAGAAAGAGAAGAAGAAAGAACAAGAAAGTACTCCTTCAAAAACTCCCAAACCTATTAAAAAAGGTTCTCCTAAGAAGCCTGTTAATGCAAAACCAATGACGTATTATCTTTTTGTTAACTTTTTTCCCCCTCTAATTATCAAATCCAATACAATTCTCTTTTTTTCTTTTTTCCTTTAGATTTGAAGAGAAGAAATTGTTAAGCCAAAATATAGATCAACTAGATGAAGATGGTGTTATTCGTATTGTCTCAATTATTAGAAGTGGACATCCAGAACTTGAACAAGTTTTTTTT
>Ga0209960_1003565_pt1 | contig 13191 bp, 17 predicted proteins | sample ThiBiot_500_plan_2_FD_183947 | JGI IMG/M metagenome (GOLD analysis project Ga0209960, IMG submission 183947) | Wastewater bioreactor microbial communities from Cape Town, South Africa - Thiocy_expt_500_plan (SPAdes) | ecosystem: Engineered > Bioreactor > Thiocyanate-remediating >... | reverse complement strand
TTTTTTTTTATTTTTTTTTTTTTTTTTTTTTTTTTTTTTTTTTTTTTTTCAATGTTCTAAGTTAGACTTTTGAAGTTACACAACCATTCAAGCAAAAAATAAAGGTGAAAGATTATTTACAAATCAAATAAAATAAAAAATCAGAGAAAACAAAAACCGGTTTTGAAAATCAAAAATCAAAGAAAACAAAAAGAAAAGAAAAAAGAAAAAGGTTGAGCAGAAGAAAATGACTTCATTTGAGTCTTTGTCAGGGCGGTCAACACCAACCTCACCAACTGCTTCCTTCATTGCTTATACAATTGGTTCCCCAACTAATTCCTCTCGAAATCAACTAACAAGATCTCGTAATAAACCTTCTTATTGTCAAGGTACTCTTTAATTTCTTTTTCTTTACTTTCTTTTCTTTTTTCTTTTTTCTTTTTCATTTTTCTTTTTTGGTGAAATGCCATTAATAATTGAATAAAGCATAATTAATTATGCTTGAAGTTTTTTATTTCTTTCATGATTTTCTTTTCTACTTAAGAGATGAATGAAAAGTTCTTTGGCATAACTATAACCTCGAATTAAAGAAAAAAATGAAAGAATTTCTTTTTTTTAAAAAAATTGATGAAACTGAATCGAATTTCTCTAGATTTAAATATTGAAATTGAGAGGCACATCGAAGAAGAGGATGAGGAAAAAGTAGAAGATAATGAAGAAGAAGAGGAATTAAATCATGTTGGACCTGATGAAATTATTTCAAGACTTCAAAAAAATGTACAAATACTTCGAAAAAATGTGAAAAATGAAATAAGCTCTTGGGAAACACAAATCAATTCTCAACTCGAAAATGAATACATTACATTTGCAGAAGCATTTATGATGACCATTGAAGAAGTAAAATTTCAATTTATTTATACAAACATTGATTGATTATTCATTTATCTTCACGAAAGATAGGAACACAAAAAATTTATATCCCAATTTTAAATCTTGATAATGGAAAGAAAACTAGTATTCATCAACATCATAATGAAATAAAGGAATTCAAATATACAACTGATGAAGAAGATCTAAATTCAAATGAAGATGGTAACAATAATATTATTGATATTTTTTTTTGTATCTTTTATTAAAAATATCAAAAATAACAAAAGAGGAGAAACTTTCACAAGCATTATTTGATCTCTACTCAATTTGTAAATCTGAAGGACCACTTAGTATGGTTATTTAATTTAATTTAATTTAGGTTCATTTACTAATTTATTCATACTTATTGATTCTTTTTTTAAAAAATTTTTTAAAAAAATTATTCAAAAGATGCACCCTTTAATGAAAGGTAACCATTTCAATTCATTTGAAACAGAAAAAAACTAAATAAAGAAAGAAATTATAATAAAATAAAGCAATAGGATGGGATGTTTTGAAGTGTCAAGGCGTTTTTTATTTTCATATCTCAAAATTGATCCAGAATGTGATTATCAAAATCTTCTTCAAAAACATATTTCTAAAGTAAATTTATTATTGAGTCTTCTTCTTTTTTAATAGCTCATTTCTTCTTCTTTTTTCTCTGTTTTTAGGCTAAAATTATACATGATCGTAAAATGGTTTGTTTTTTCTTTTTAAATTTCTATTCCAAAAGACCAGAATTGTTTTTAATTTTCTTTGTTTTTTTTTTTTAAAAAAAAGAGTACTCCATCAAATTCTTCTGAATTGGTAGTCAAGGAAGATGTAAGTCAAATCAATTTAAATAATTTTATTGATAATAAAATGAATCTTATTATTTATTAGGAACCATTTGAAAGTTGGATTCAACCTCGAATGCAAGTCTACTTTCAAATTTATACTAAAAATCCAAATGGTATCGAATTACAAAATAATAGATGTTATAATTGTGGAGCTCCAATTGATTCAGGTGACTATTTTTTTTCGAATTTTTTTTTAAAATATTTTTAATGCTCATTCCAAAATTATGATAGGCAATTTTAATTATAAAGGATTATTGAGAGGAGCACGATTTTGTGAATACACTGGAAAATATCATTGTCATTCTTGTCACTCAAATGAGGTGTCTGTAATCCCTGCAAGAATTTTATTTGATTGGAATTTTGATAACTATAGAGTTTCAAATAGAGCAAAACAATTTATAGAAGTATTATGGAGAGAGCCAATTTTTGATGTTCTTGCTTTAAACAAACAGCTTTATGAAGTTAAATCATTATTAAAGATGAAGGTTGGATTTTTTTTTTTTTTCAAATTCGCTTTTCTTTCAAGTCCATAAATTAATAAAAAAAATTCAAACTTAGATTTTACGGACTCAGCTCCATTATGCTCGAGATTTTGTATATACATGTAGATATAGTGATCAGTATGAATTATTAATTTCCTTTTCTTCTTTTTCTTTTTCATTCTTTTTTTTTTTCTTATTTGTTTTTTCTAAACAATTTTTTAATTAGGATGATTAAAAAGAAATTTGGTTCTCGAACTCATCTTGTAGATTTTGTAGATATATATTCAATTGAAGATTTTATGGGAGTAAATGATGGATCTTTAATCACACATTTAAAGTTGGCCACGAGTCAAATAATTGATCACATTTTAACTTGTGAGGTATAAAAGTTTCTCTCTCTTTTTCTTTTCCTTTTTTTTTTGTTTAAAAAAAAAACAAATTCAATAATTAGCTTTGTAAATCAAAAGGATTTATTTGTGAATTTTGTCATAGTAAAGAAATTTTATATCCTTTTCAGTTGAGAATTGTTCAACAATGTCCCAATTGTCATTCTTTTTTTCATAAGAAATGGTTTATTTTTTACTTTTCATTCAAGAAAAATAAAATAAAATAAATTAAAATCAAAATATTAGCTACATTGAAAAGGATTGTCCAAAGTGTATGAGAATTGAGAGTTATAGACTTAGAACAGCTTCTCATTTCTAGTTGTAATTAGAATATTAAATCAAATTATAAATTATAAAATAATAGAATAAAATTTTTTAAAAAAATAAGATAGTATCAATTTATTTCAAGTTAGTATGTATAAAACAAAATTTCTTTTCAACAAAAAAAAATAAGTATAACAATCAATAATTTTTCTTCTTCTTCAAACTTGCGTTGAAGAACTCCTACACTTTCTTGGAATGATAATATCATAAGATTTTCCACTCTTTGATTTTTGATATTCTGCAAAATTTAAACCAAGAAATCCTAATATTATACATGCAATTCCAATATAAGCCATTGGAGGAATAATAATTTGATTAACCAAGATATCACAAACAATAGCAGCTGGAACAGACAACATTGATGCAATGGACATAAATAAGGGTGAAGTCAAAAAGATTCCCATCAATAAACTTAAATTGAAAGTTGCTTCAAGAAGAGCAAGAAGGAATAAATTCCATATTTCCTTTCCTTTTGGAAGTTCAAATGGTTCAAATCCTGTGTAATGTACAATAAAAAAGCCAGGCCAAAAAATCACAATTGTAAATACTCCAATAAATACAAGAACTAATATAGAGTTATAAAATCCTTTTGTTTTTGAGGTTGTTGGATCCACACCAACAACATTGTAAACGACTTCATATAAAGCATATAGTATTGTTGAAGAAATCAAAAATGTGAAACCAAGAGCATCTCCCATAGATTCTTCTGCTCCTTGACTTCCAAAACTGATTAAAAAGACCCCAACAACACAAATAATTACAGATATAATTTTGATCAGACTGATTAGCTCTTTCAAGAAAATGATGGAGAGAATAAATACAAAAATTGAAGAGCATTGATAAATACTAGTATTAATTGCAATTGATGTTCGAGGTAGCGATAAATACCAAAGATATAACATTGCAAAAACAATTATAGATAGAATAAATCCTGCCTAAAATTATATAGGAATGAGAAAATGTTGATAGAAAAAAAAAAAAAAAAAAAAAAAAAAAAAAAAAAAAAAAAAAGAAAATGTGAATAAAAGTAATAAAGGGTCATACTTTGGCATAATGTTTTGTTTTCAATGGAGCTTTTTCAGATGGTAAACGCATAGCATCGCCCTCTCTCTTGTTTACAATATAATGTAGAATCACTAAAAATGGAGTGAAGAATATAACATACATTGCATGGGACACATAAGCTATCATATATGGACCAATTTCAGTTGTTTCTTGTTCATTTAAATTTAAATCTAAGCCTTCTCCTTGAGATGTTTGTCCAATGAATCCCATTGCAACCCAACTTGCTATAACTCCAACAACACTAGCAAGAATTGCAGCATATCGAAAATAATCGGTCACCTAAATTATATTTTTATAGTTTTTTGAAATCGAAGTAGAAATTGAAAAAAAAATTCTCAAATTCAAAAAAAAAAAAAATTAAGATTCCAAAAGTTAAGCAATGAAAATTGAAATTTCTGTTTAAACAAATAGGTTTCAAATATTTCAATTCTTCAAATCCTCTTTTCTGAATTTTTAAACCCATTTGAAAATTTCCATTTCAAATTGAAAAAAAATATTGCATTTCCAATTTTTTTTAAAAAACTGCAAATTTAAATTTTCACAAAATAAAATAAAATAAAATAAATGATTGATGGGAAAGGAAATCAAAAGAACGATATGAAATCTTACTCTAATCTCTATTTGTGTTGGTCCTTCATGCATCAAAGGGACTTCCTCAACAATCTCGTTCGGCAGGTCATCGTGATGGTGCTCACTATCCCTCGCCATGATTAATTTCCTTTTTGTTTTTGTTTATCCAGTGCACCTCTCTTTTGCTTGGATGTAGTTTATCTTTCACTTCTTTCATAGCAGCTTGTGTAAGAATAAACTAGGCACTAATAATGCATGACCTAATTCACAACCACAATAATTAGATATTGAAATCATGTTTTTAGAAGATGGATTCAATAACTATTCTTCTTCTTTTATTACAAAAAGGAGTCTCTTCAAACACTCTCTTCAACTTAAATTCTTAAGACTTCTTTCGTATGCAATGGTATCTTTCTTTTTTTTATTTTTTCTTTTTTTTTACTTTTTTTTTATTTCTATTATTTTCAATTGATCCTCAAAAAAATAGTAAGTACTCCTGAGTTCAAAATCCGTCCTAGTATCAAAGGATCCTGAATTCGCAGTGAAAGCAATCTGATCACTTAAATAGCAATTTCCTTGAATAGTTCTGTTGTTAATTTAATTTGGGTCATGTTTTTTGGGACCAGCTCTTTTGCACAAATAAGTGCTCTTGAAGGTATATTGATTTTTGGGATTATTTTTGTGAAGTTTGGCTAGCCTTGATGTATATTTTAAAATCTTCTTTGCAAAATCATTCTCTAAAGCTTCTTGCTAAATTTCTTATTGACAATTTTTAATTACCTTCAAGTCATGAGTTTCATTTGTTGCCTCTTATTTATCATTCATAGACATTTTATTATGAAAAGGTGTATCTCTTTTTCTGTAATCAAATACACCCTCAAGAGATTTACATTTTCAAATACTTTTGAGAGCCATCTATAGAAACCAAACATTTGGATTCTAATTTGATGGTTTTCTTTTTCTCTTTTCTTTTTTGGAAATTCTGCATTTCTAAATGCTTCCTTGTCAGGATTTTTATAAATGATTCCTTTTATTTCAAAAATTTACTTTTTGAACTTCTGATTCAATTCAGGAGCTTTGATGCAACATGTTTTGTGCGTTTTTTTTTCTTCTTCTTTTTCTCTTTTTCTTTTCTTTTTTACGAAACCCTAAAGAATTTTCAATATTTCTTAATTTTTTTAGGAGAAGGACTGATTCTGAATTTTGTTGTTGAAAGATGAGTTATCTTTAGTAGCGCTTGGAAAAATAAATGGTGCTCCAAAGAAAACATACAACAAAGAGCGAACTTGATGAAATGAAGAAGAAAAAAAAAGAAAAAATTCGATCAATTTGATGACAAGCCCAACTCGAATTACAAAGACACTTGACAATCCCCAAAAGTAAACAAACAAATAACCTTGAAAGGAAAAAATTGGACTAAAAATGGGTTTTGATGTTTCCGATTATTATTGACAAAGTATTTATAACTTTGCTTTTTGTTTTGATTTTATTTTTTCTTTTTCTTTTTTCTCAAAATAATTAATTAATTAATAATGACTCTTAACAAGATTATTCTACTCTTTGGTCTTCTGATTCAAGTCTCTCTTGGTTTGTTTCTTTACTTTTCTTTTTCTTTTTTCTTTTTTTCTTTTCTTTTTTCTTGTTGTTTTTCTTCGTCCTTTCTTATTTTATTTCATTTTTATTTTATTATTACATTTTGTGTTGTACTTTTTTTCTCTTAAAACACTTTGTTTACTTTGAACCTTTTCCTTCTTTTCTTTCACTTATTTGTTTGTTTGTTCTCTTTTTATTTAGACTCTTGATCTTTTTTTCTATGGTATTAAGTCTTTTTTTGTTTTATTATAATTTTTTTTTTTTTTTTTCTGAAAATAGGTGCTTTACATCCTGATGAGCAAACAATATTGGTGAATTGGTATAACTCATTAGGATCACAAGGTTTATTGAATTGGAATACTGCAGTTGATTTGTGTGGACAAACTGGTGTCGGTTGTAATAACGCAAAACCTTATCAAAGAGTTACAAAATTGTATTTTTCTCTCTCGCGCTCTCTTTTTCTTGAAAAATGTTCAAAAATTGAAAACATTCAATTATAAAATAGAGAATTTTGGAACTCTTATTTATCAGGAACGATTCCAGCAGAATTTGAAAGTTTATCTGTGTTAAGAATTTTGTAAAAATCCAATTTTTTCTTCTTTATTTTCTTCTTCTTCTCTCCCTTTCTAATTATTGTCCTAAATTAACATTCAACAATTTATCTAGAGATCTCAGTGTGAATGGATTTACAGGGACAATTCCAATCCAACTTGGAAATTTGACAAATCTACAAGAGCTGTACAAAAAATTAATTCATTTATTATTATAATCTTGATCACTTATTTTGACTCTTCTTGTTTAAAACTTTTTTTTTAAAAAAAATAAAAGGGTCCTCTATGGGAATTATCTTTCAGGAACAATCCCAACAGAACTTGGACTCTTATCAAATTTAAAAACGCTGTAAACATGATTTGTTTCAATTTATTGTTTTTCCCTGTTCAACATAAATTTCAAATCATAGGTTTTTGAATTTATATACCATTTCAGATAGTAATTACTTTGAAGGTACAATTCCAACAGAATTTGGTGGTTTAACAATGTTAAGAATGCTGTAAAATCTTTATTAATTTTGATTAGTTGTTTTATTGAATAATGAAAATAGATTTCTCACAGGAAATAACCTTTTAGGATCAATCCCAACTGAGTTTGGAAATTTGAAAAATTTAGAACAACTGTAAAATGCAATTTATTTATTTATTCAATTCTTACTTTTAAAATATATTTGAGTTGAAAATCTCAATAGCGATCTTCAGAATAATCACCTTTCAGGGACAATTCCAACCGAACTTGGGGATTTACCAGTATTGCGATACATGTAAGATTTCCTGATTTATCATTTTATATTAGGCTCTTCTTTCTATTATTACCAATATTATTATTCATTTTTCGTTTTTTCGTTTTGTTTTACCCTAAATTCAAATTTTTTAAAAAATAGGGAAATCCAATCAAATCAACTAAATGGAACCCTCCCAACCCAACTTGGAAATTTGAAAAAATTACAATCACTGTATAAAATAATTTTATTGATTTTCTCCCTCAATTTATTCAATATGTTCAATTCTTCTTATTTTTTTTAAAAATAATAATAGATATTTGGATAATAATCAACTTTCAGGACCCATTCCAACTGAACTTGGGAATTTGGAAAGTTTATTGTACATGTAAAAATATTTTTGTTATTTAAAATTATTTTCATCGTCAATTTAATAATAAGAATAATAATAGGTTTCTCAATGAGAATCAGCTTTCAGGATCCATTCCGACTGAATTTGGGAATCTAACAAATTTGTTTATCCTGTAAGATTATAAAATGGCCAATACAAAATATGAAATAAACATAAAACATAAATGAATAGACGATTACATCATAATCAATTGTCAGGCCCTATACCAGCTCAACTATCTCGATTAAGTCAGATTGGCTATCTGTATTTTTTTTTTTTACTTCTTTGATTCCTTTGTTGATATATATATATATTTTCCACAGAATTTTGTCACATAATCAATTAACAGGAGCTCTTCCAAGCACACTCAAAAAATTGCCCTATTTATACCAGCTGTAAAAATTAATTCAATTTTCATTTTTTAATTTTGTTTGAAAAAAAAAAAAAAAGAGAATTAGCATTCAATTTTTTTGAATGTCCAATTTTGGCCTACAATCAATGGTCAACTCTTTCTGATTACAATATTGCAAGCAATGAATGTGGTAGCTTTTGTTTTACATTTTTTTCTTCTTCTTAATTTCTATTTCCATTTCATCAATTTTACTTAAATATTCAAGCAACCTTTTGCCCTCCAAATCAATGTCCAAACGGAAAAGTATGCTCAATTGCTTATGCTTCTTTTTCATGTGCTTGCCGTCTAGGAACATCTGGAAGTAATTGTGAAGTTTCAGCATGTGATTCAATTACCTGTCAAAATGGTGGTACATGTTTCTTGGATAACGCTGGAAACCCATTTTGTAAATGCCAAACTGGATATAAAGGAGATCGTTGTCAAAAAGACCTTTGTTTTCCAAGCCCATGCAAAAATGGTGGTTATGGATGCAGCCATTACTCAGGTGGATATGGATGTATTTGCCCATTTCCATTCTTTGGGGATTTTTGTGAACAGTTCAACTCATTTGCATCTGCTGGATATCCTTTAGCTTACTATCCCTTCTCAAAAGTAAATAAATCTTTTGATGGAACAGAAAATGGACATAATTTATCACCATTCAATGCTGAATCTATGAACTATCCACATTTTAATGATCCAATGAATGAAGCCTTGGTTTTATTTGGACAAGATATAATCTCAACATCATCACAATCAATTACTCTTGGAGATAATTTCTCAATTACTGTTGTTTTCTCAATTTCAAAGTTTTATTTGACAACAAGTTTAGTTATCTTAACACCAAATACTCTTGCTGATTTAAGTTCTATGAGTCTCAATATTTTGTATGATCTTATATAGATATTTTTCTAATTAACTTCTTTATCATTTAGATCAACAGGAGCACTCGAAGTTATGGTGAAAGGAGTGTCAAGATTTACGTCACCTACATCAATCATTTCATTGAACACTCTGACAATTGTCACTTTCTCAAAAGAAGGAAACATCTGGAGAATTATCAAGAACAATCAAGACGTTGCATCTATAACTGCACCTGTATCTATGAACATTACAAATAACAGAATGTACTTGGGATATAATTTCAGAGGAATTTTGGATAAAGTTGCTATTTATAATTTTGCTATGAATGTGAATAGTGTTGAATACATATATGATGACATCAATCCTCGTATTCTTTTTTTTTCTTTCTTTTATTTAACTTTTCCTCCAAATTAATTCATTTTTTTTTTTTTAACATTAGCTCTAACATCTTGTGGTGGATGTATGAATGGAGGAATTTGTGGTAAACTTGAAAAAGGAAAGAAATGTTTTTGTTCACAATGCTGGACAGGTGATAAATGTGAAACAAGAATTAATGGATGTCTTCGCCCATGTAAAAATGGAGGAACTTATGTTGACGGTGTTTGTCATTGTGCTGCTGGGTATATTGGTTCTCAATGTGAATCAAGTATTTTTTCTTTTCTTTTTTCTTTTTAAAATCTTTTGGTTGTGATTCTAATAAAACAAATATCAATAGTTCTATCTTGCCCCAGAACAATGAGTTTACCTGGTAATTTCCCTCGAACAGATGCGTATCAAACAGTGATTGGAAGTTGCTCATCAGGAAGTGGAAACCCAAGTAGACAATGTCTTGCAGATGGTTCTTGGCAAGTGATTTTAAATCCTTGTATTTGATCTTCCTTGAATAAAGAACAAAAGTGAACAAAAAAAAGAAATCACTCTTCGTAATAAAGATCATTTTACAAAGTAAGTCTCGCAAGTTAAGAAATGGGTGAGTAGCTCAGATGGTAGAGCGCTTGCTTTGCATGCATGAGGCCCTGGGATCGATGCCCAGCTCATCCACTTATTTTTTTCTTTTTCTTTTTTTGAAATTCATTTTTTTTTTTTTTGAAATCAATTGTTAACTATTCATTTTTTACAATATTAACTATTCATTGTGCATCTTTTTTTATGGATTTAGTAAGCACATTGAAAGTTGTTTCTTCAATAAAACAACGAACAAAGGAGTAAGATCATTTTTGCTGACAAAGTCTTTCCAGATCGCGTTGAGATTTCAAATCTGTCCCTTCCTTTTTTCTTTTTTCTTCTCTTTGATTATAAATTATTTAAAAAAAAATATAAATTGAAACGAACATTCAAACGAACTTTTAATAATAACAACTTCAAGTTTTTCTTTTATGATTCATAACTAACATCATTGATTATAAAACTAATTTGATTGCTATTTTCTTCTTGTTTTTTGTTTTTTTTTTCAACAAAAAAAGTTGGTGAAATGAACAATTAATTGAACTTTGACTTTGCGTTGACTTTCGATGTTAATTATAAATAAATGAGGATGAGAACTATAATTTATATTTTTTGTTTTTTGTTTTTATTTTTGAGAACGAATAAAAAATTAGAAATAATAGAAGACGTGATGGCTAAGAGAGTTTTGACCCCACAAATGAGAGAAAAGTACTCAAAAATCGTCAACTTTTGGTTTGGAACTGAAGAACCTTTTACATTTAAAACATTTTGGTTTGCTTCAAAACCTGAAGATGATGAGAAAATCAAGTCAATGTTTTATGATGATCTTTTAGAGATTGCAGCTGAAGAGGAACATCGAAGAGAACTCCAATTAGAAGCACTCGGTGAACAATTTTCTAAGATTGAAGCAAAGATTGCTGAAAGAAACGCAAAATGGCCTACATTCCCATGGCCTCAAGAAAAGTTTGAAAGTGATGAAGAAAAAGCACAATTAGAAGCTGATCTTGGAAAGATTATTTTATTTGATCAATTCACAAGGAATATGTTTAGAAAGAGTGCTAAAGCATTTCATTTTGATAGAATCTCTTTAGGTATTGCTTGTGAGGTCGTTCTTGAAGATCTTGATTTGAAAGTGTCTCCACTTCAAAGAATGTTTTTATATCTCCCTTTCATGCATACTGAGGATTCGAGAGTTCAAGATATTTCAGTTAAATTAACTGCAAGTTTAAATTTCCCAAAGAATGATCATTTTGCAATTGAACATAAAGAAGTTATTGAAAAGTTTGGAAGATTTCCCTTTAGAAATGCAGCTTTAGGAAGAGAATCAACACCTGAAGAAATTGAATTTATGAAAACTGGAGATGGTTATGGACAATAATAGTAATAATAATAAAGAAATGGAAAGAATTGAAAAAAAATAAAAGAAACTTTGAATTAAATTTATTGTTGTATACATATATTGATTGATTGAATTATGAACAAGTATTTAAGTATAGATTATCTCTATCCTTTCTTCATCCTTTCATTCATGTTTCTCAAATCTATCCCTCTCTTCACGAAGACGAGCTTGTCCTTCTGACATTGTTTCTTTTGGTTTATTGTTATCAACTTTTTTTCCTGGTTCAACTTCTCGAGATCTATCCATTTTTATGCACTTGAAAAAGAGCTGTTTATCAAAGTTGTTTGCAACAAAAGGCTAGGACAAAGTGAAGAGAAAAGTGCAGTAGTTGTTTGAGAATCAAAAAATTTTGTTAAAGAATGCGGTTTATAGATCATTAATCATTGGAATTTTTTTTTAAATAAAAAGGAATTCTTTTGACAAAAAAGAACAAAAAGAAAAAAGAAGGAAAAAAGAACAATGAGATTGTATAATATATAATTTATTCATTTACAGAAAGTTCATAAATCTCCACTCTTGCTTCTTTCAAAAATAATTGTTCCTTTTATTTTATTTATTTATTTATTTATTTTTATTATTATTTTTATTAATTATTATTTAAAAAGAAAAAGAGAGAGAAAAGAAATAAACCTCCATCAAGATTTTGGATTGCTGAAGCTTTTTCAACAGGAGGTTGCCAAGATGTTTCTTCATGTTCATCTTCTGATTGATAGAAATGAGAACCAGATTCTGAAGTTGATCGACGATGAGATTTCTTTTGTGATTATTGATATTAGATTAAAACAATTTTCTCAGAAAAGTTTAAAAAAAGAGAAAGAGAAAGAAAGAAAGAAAAAAAAAAAACCTTTGAATGTTTTCGTTTACCATTTACTTTGTCATCTATTGTGGGTCTATTATATTTGATTGAGATTTATCATTTAAATGATGTCTTGAAAAAATCTAGTAAGGTTGAAGAAAAAAAAAAATGAAAATTTACGCAGCTAAAAATCCTTTCAAAAATTGAGCAGTAGGAAGACTTTTCCTTCTATGAATAAATGATTTTTGTTTCTTTAAATCTTCAACTAAAGTTTTCTTTGGTGAAGCTGGAGGAGATGGTGTATAAGTTGTATTTTCCGTTGCTTTAGCTGTCCAAACCGATAAATTACTTTTCAAATGATCTAAGAGAGGAGAAAATGCTATTTTTTCAAAAAAAATTAAATTTGTTTTTATTAGATTTTCAAAATAAAATAAATAACGAAAATAAATAATAAAAATAAACCATTTGATAATTTTGCCATTACATCAAATAATGGAAGGGCAACAAAAGAAATAAATTCTTTTTGAGAAACAGATAAAATAATATCATCCTTTCCAAATGGATAAATTGGAAGATTTGATGAATGTTCAAGTCTTCCTTGTGCTTGAAATTCGTCTAATAATACTTCGGACCATTTAACTGAAACATCATAAGGACGAGTCTATAATTTATCATATATCATACCATTGATGGAAAGATTCAATAATAATAATAATAATAAATTTGATTTTAAACATACCACATTACTGATATCAGAACATTTTACAAGACTTGTTGCCATTAATTTAACATCATCTTTAACATCTAATGAAAAGGGTGGGTCTGAACGCTGTTTTTATTTATTTTTATTTATTTTTCATTTTTATGTTTGTTTTCTAATGAATTATTTTTTTGATGCTGTAATTTCTATCGAAAAAAAAAAAAAAAAAAAATTTATAAATTTTTTTTAAATATAAAAAAAAAAAAAAAAAAAAAAAAAAAAAAA
>Ga0209960_1003564_pt1 | contig 13197 bp, 15 predicted proteins | sample ThiBiot_500_plan_2_FD_183947 | JGI IMG/M metagenome (GOLD analysis project Ga0209960, IMG submission 183947) | Wastewater bioreactor microbial communities from Cape Town, South Africa - Thiocy_expt_500_plan (SPAdes) | ecosystem: Engineered > Bioreactor > Thiocyanate-remediating >... | reverse complement strand
TGCTTAACTTATTTACAATATTGTTTATTTTATAACAAAACATTGAGTTTACCGCTTAGTATACTTAAGCGCAATATAGGCTGCTACTTGATAAATGATGATCATGCCGATTAACACCACAAAGTCGATCCAGATCGCGTATCCACCCATTGCAAACTGATCGATGACTTGTTGACCGGTCGTGGTTGGACACACCTTCGTGCCGTTAGGTAAATATACGTATTCGTCATCGTCGCACGTAAACGTCAAGTCTTGGAACACTACGTCTAATGCGGCGTGGAATGCGTACTTGACGAATGAAATGTACTCGAACCATATAAAGTAAACGGGAATGCTGTCCTGATTCACAAAGAAGCCGGAGAAGATCATAAAGGGAAGCTAAATATACAAGTCGGTGAGCGTGTGGTATGCGGAAAAATTGTTGACTTCAGCAGTGTACGGACCAAAATTAACGGCTGTATCTTGACTACCAGCGATGGATCGGGAATTACGCAGGATAAAAATAGTACCAACGAATAGGCCACATTTGTCATCAATATTACCGAGCAACACACGATGATCCAAGGAACTGGATCCGGATTCAAACCGACCAACCACTATCCGCGCCACAACGTATTAGAAATTTCAAAATTGAATTGAATTTAATACTTACGTAGGTTATAGTTACAGATATGAACGGAAGAATAATGTTCAGAGGCAGATCTGCGAAAGTTTTTCCAAGAAAGTAAGCTCCGGTAGAGTATGTCTTCGTTTTCTTTTCGCGAACAAATACGCCACGTTCATTAGGGAACAAATAAGTAGGACCATTTACACCTCCAAAAGCACTCGTAATAACGACAAAGAACAACGCGGCAACTCTGTTTCGTATCGAGAGTTGATTGTACGGCAGCTGCAGCCATAACAGACCAGCCTATTATTTTTATATGTTATCCTATTAAATATGAACGTGATTACTTACTATTAATCCAATACCAATACTTTGCGCTGCGCGGGCCCGAGTTAAAGCAGGTTCTCGTACAGCATTATTCCAAGACCTCTTGAATAATAATCCAAATTGTTTTAACAAATTAATGTTGTATTTAGTCGGCTGGTAATAAGAATTAATCACCAGTACGCGGAGTTTCCAAAAAAGGAAATATTTCAAAAATTACCTTCTCCTTATCCTTCGTTTCTTCAGAAACCTCGGCGTGCGTTTCCCTTTCGAGCGGTATATATTTCGCTTGATTTTCATTCCAAACATCAATTAGTGAAGTGACTTGCTCGGGCGTTGCAGTTTTCAAGGCGACTTGTTTTAAATTTTCCTCGTCACTTTGGTTCGCGTCGTCGGTTTTTTCCGGCACAAACAACACTTTCACTGAACGAACAAAGAATTAACATTGAGTTTTCATCTAAAAACAAATGAACATATTCGTACTGAAGTAATCTGCGGGATTTTTGTACCGCGGACAAGGATGACCCAACGATGCAAAGTAAGAGGTGGCCTTCCATGCAGGTCCGTTGTATACAATTGACGCCTCTGCCATGACAACTAGTGCGACATCTTTAGTACTGTCGTATATTTATCATGAGGAACGTGGCTTACTGAGCGTGTCAAACATTTTAAAAATGTCCGCACTCGGTTGATGTACTGTCGCAACGATAGTGTGGCCCATAAAAGCGAGATTTCGCAAGCTTCTCATGACAGCTTTTGCCGCGTAAGAATCCAAGCCTGAAGTAGGCTCGTCCAGGAATAAAAGTTCTATTTCAAAATATCAGATGCGGATCCACGACTTGACTGTTTGACTGCGTACTTGGATAAGTGATGAGTTCAAGTGCAATGGAGGCTCTTTTGCGTTCTCCACCGCTCAATCCTCTCTTGATGCCCGAATTGCGTGCTGCAGCGCCAGTAAACCCCATAAAGTTGTCTTTGACACCTGTCAAACCCATGTTTTCCAATAATTGCATGACACGTTCATCTTTCTCCGCCCTTGACATGCTCGAAGGTAGTTTCATTTGTGCAGTGAATTTTAATGCTTCGTGCGTGGTCATCGAGCCCATCAACACGTCTTCTTGTGACACGAAGCCAGTCATTCGGTTAAACTCTCTGCATTTAGTATTGTTAAGTTTTAAAAGAAAAAGATAATTTATTATTTTATTGTAAAATAGGCCTCAAATATTAGTTTAAATAATATTGCTCCAACGACAACAAGCTTTTAAATTTTCTTTGAATTAAAATAGTTTCGTCATTTTTTGTGTACTCAATATTTCTTTTTTAACTTGATATTTACCTCGAGTGCATTTTCTTATCATTTACGAGAACTTTTCCGTCAGTTTTTTTGTTAATTCTGCCAGCCACTACATTCAGCAAGCTGGTTTTGCCTGCACCAGAAGGGCCAATAATACAGACTAACTTGCCTGGTTCAGCAATGCCAGACACATTATTGAGAATTGTCTTCTTGACCTTTCTTTTGCGCACACATTTCTTGCCTTTAACTTTTTCTTTGATGGTCACCGTATAATTAATGTTTTCCCAACGTAACTCGACTTGTTCCTCTCCTAGGAATTGATGAGTATTGCAAGAAGCGATTATTTTTGAATGTTAGTTCACGTACTAGGAACGAATAACTTTTTGTTTTCAGAATTGCTGGCCAAAAAATCAGATCGGAGTTTTTCAATGTACGCGCGATGGAATTCTTCAGGGTCTTCATCCGTGCTCGTAGTTGTTTCATAATTATGCCCTATCGAGCCGCCATTATCCTCAAAAGAAGAATGTGAGGATGAAGAGCTTAAAGAAGACGATGCTCTGGATCGGTTCTTCCCACTGCTGCCATTGGAGTTTATGGGCTCCTTGACCACCACACCTACTAACAATGGTAATTATTATCCACTCTCGAAATTGATTCAGCGATTGGAGTGGTTTGGAGGATCAGATGATTGTAATCTTTTTGTTAAGAAATAATTAATAAAATTTTAATTTATTGGTGAGAGTTATTATTTAATACCTTCTTTATCAATTTTATGCTTGTTTAGTTTTTCTGGTGTTTCGTTTTTCTGTACTGAAGATGCATGACTTTCCGCCAAGCTGCCGCGATTTTCATCGCTACTACTACTGTTTGTAAGGCTATTAGAGCTACTCAAACTAGAACTCGACTTCGATCGAGAAGCAGATGAGGTCAGAATACTCATTCTTTCGTTTTCTTTTTCTTTCTTTCTACCACAATTGAGAGCGCTTTGGTTGTGAGAAATATACTTATGCTAATTTGAAATATTTAAACAGAGATCTTATAAAGTGTGATCGCGCGACCTCACTCCCCGTAAAAAGGATTTTACATTAAAAAAATCACGTGGAACTGTTACCAGGCATCAAAAGACTTTGATATTTCGCGTTTGAGGAACATATCGAAGCAAATTACAGCTCTCCTCAAGCGTGCTGCCCAATCAGACAAGATCCGCAAATTATTATCTTTATTTGATCTGACATTGGTCTATTTCAAGTTGTCCCACTAAATACCATCGTCAGCACACGCATTAATTTGCATGAAATAACGTCATTTACTTACGTCAAGAACGCTGTCAATATCGTATATACATTTCGAATCCATTACTGCGCGCCTTCGCGTACGAGTATCGCGCAAAATATTTCCGCGATTAAGACCCAAAGTATCCAACGATAATGCTCGACGAGCTGCTTGGTCTTTTTTCTGAAAATACAAATAATAAGCATTAAGGGATCTTCAAACACAAAACTTGTAAACTTACGCGTTGTTTCGCGATTAGAGGCGGCAACATTTCTTCGTTGATGAAATCTCGCATATCTTTCGCTTTATTATCACTCTCGATAGTTTTTACAAATTCTTGAACTTCATTTAGCGATGTAGTCAACTGCATCCAGCAGTTAGCGGGTGGTTAGTTTCGCCGTAATACATGTACTTACGGTAGTCCACACTATTTTCGCCGAATCTCTATCTTTAACTAATAAATCAGCGGAGTTTTTAAACTTGTATTCGCGCTCTTCAACGTGCTCTCTGTAAATTCGTTCTTCGCTTATAGTACCTACCAGCAGCCAATTAAAATAAAAAAAAATATTATTATATTAAACGACTTACCAAAGTGCCAATAATTGTCGCCCTTCTTATTGTCAATATGTATAGGATCTGGTCGCTACAAATATTCGATTAAATTAAAAACTAAATGCAATTGACATACCAGTCGTTGCATATCCGTATCTAGAAGGTTCTTAGCCACTTTTTGCAACTTGTCCGAAGGTTTGTCAAGGATCCACTCGCACAAATTGCGCAAAATTGTTACCTGGGTGTGTACATCCGTTAGTCGATAGCGCTGATTATGAATGAATTAACAAACTTTTGTTTTAGGAGATAGTCCATGATAATAAGTGTTAATCTTTTTTTTTGCAGCAGCTGGTTCTTGTTCGCTGCCCTCCTCCGAGTCAGATCCAGATTCGTCGCCCTCATTCTCTTTGTTTTCCTCGTTATCTTCGCGCTTGCGTTTATTTAATCGGCTAGATCTTCGAACGAGGTCGATGTCCTCAACGGGCAATAATTTTAGGCTCAATCGCGAAGATCTACGAGCTGTTAATTCTTCTTCGTCAATGTACTGATCTGCATCCATTTCATCTTCCTCTTCTTTTTCTAATTGTTGTATTTCGTCGGGAGACACATCTGCGTTGTATTCTTGATCTTCGCTATCATCGTCTATTGCGCCGTTTTGTTTATTATCGCTACATTCGGATTCAATTTTACTAGTCTCGTCCTCCTTTAATGTCTCATTTGTTCGTGATTTAACTTCTTTTTTTTCATTTTCATTGTCATCATGCTCTTTGAGCTCATTGTTCTGTTGTTCAGCTTTTTCAACAAGATCTGTTTCTTCATTTTTCGGATCATCTTCTTTGAAGCTCAAATCTCGTTTTTTCTCCGATTTCTTCTTATCCTTCTTGGAATTATTATTAAGAATAGTGCTCGCAGGATTTTCGGTTTCTTCTGATGGGAGGTGATCCAACTTCCTCTTTTTGAATAGAGGTTGATTTGCAAGATCTTCAGCAATAACTTGTTCGTCATCAGTAAACGGATACTCTCCGATAACATCGTTCACTTCTTTTCTTCTAATAAATTCTCGTCTTAAATACCGTTGCCAATTATCGGCGCTTAACAAAAAAAAAAATTAGATCCGATTTGAACAAAAAAGCTTTTTACGTACCCAATTTTTTTGCCCAGCTCTTTGAGCAAATTTTTGTGAACAATATACACCAGGGTGCTGGTTTCGGAGTTTATAAGGGAATTTTCTAGATCCTTCAATAGAAAATATTTTTAATTTTGATTCTTGCGATAATTCAAAACTCTTCGTATTAAAATATGTGTGTTTAACATGTCATGTAATTTTTAAAATAGATATGATGTCAAAATAATTATTTTTATACCTGTGCTGTAACATTTCGAATCCCGATGCGTTCTCCGAAAGCTTCCAAGAAGCTGATTACCACTGAAAACTCGGGCATGCACCGCATATCTTTATATAATAAGGATCTATCATTTTGTTGGTCACTCATTGCACTAGTGTGGTGATTTTCAACAATAATAAAAAAAAATTGGTTGCTATCATTTAATAATTGGACAAACTAGATATTTATTCATATTGACTATAGTGTTTTTAAATTATTTGCCTCCCATTCAGATCGTAATAAGCTAAACACAACCATATCATGGAACTTTCCTTGAATCACGTTGTAACTTCTCAAAACGCCGTCTTGGTTAAATCCTAATCTTTTTGGAACAGCTTGGCTCTAGTAAATATTTATAAATTGCGAACATAAAAAATTTTAATTCCAAACCTTTATATTCGTGGTGGCAGCTTGGATCTCGATTCTGTTCATTTTAAATTTGACAAAAGCGATATCAATTAACTTCTTAACGACCTTTGTAATAATTCCATTGCCTATTTCGGTTATTTAGTCCAGTTTGCCAATCTAATAATTTCAGCTTACCTTGATGTTTTTCGCTTAACCAGTAACCCATGTCAGTTTTCATATTGTATTTATCGAATGAATGAAACCTATTCAAAAAGATTAATTTGTTTTCAACCTCTATAATTAAAGTCACTACCCGGCACTTCCTATCAGCTCGCCTCTTAGCCAAATTCCAACATGAAATCCATTAGAATTATATTGTAGTCCAAGAGAATTCTTTATAAATATCGCTGCGTCCGCCATTGTGTAAGGTCTTGGCAACGGAATCCACTAGAATAATAAAAAATTATTTTAGTGTTTGTTTCGTTAAATCGAGAGTAACAACATACAGTAAAATAAATTAATTATAAGCAAAATTTATGATTAAGCGAAATTAATCGTTGAAATTTTACTTCGGCCAAGTAGGAATAGTTTTCATTTATCGCTTGAACCAAGTGCGAAGCATGGGAATCATCAAGTAATGAAATAGTTATTCCTTCTCCTACATCAATCACGAAGTCCATATTGTTGTGTTTTTTAGTAGATCGTATCGAAGAAAACTGAAAAAAATACTGGGTTACATTTATAAATGGTGCCATTTAGAATAATTTGTTTATTATAAACGGAGAGGCAAACAATGCAATTATAGCATCGTTGCTAAGTTCTCCGCACTCGCCAATATCGAGATCCATTAAATTAGTGGCAATAGACGGCAGTGTCCATTCACCAACTCCATTACTTGTTAAAGCATGTTCGTTTCGCATCACTAAGCGCGTGAGATTTTTTCCGGGAATTAAATTCAAAGCTGCATCCGTCAATTCAGTTGCGCAAAGCGTCAAATCTTCTAATTGCGTTAAATATTGAATTCCTATGTAATTGTGTACTTTGGTGTAAAACAATTCGAGAATTTTTAGTTGCGAGCATTTTTCTAGCCAGCTCAAAGATTGTAACTCCATTGAGTCTAATTGAACGCGTTCTAACAAACCTCCACTTAGCACATTGATATCAATATGGCAATTATACAATTGTAATTCTCTTAAATTTTTCAATGAGCTTAACTTTATGAAATTATTGCTTTCAGTTGTATCGGCGTCGATTATTTTTAATCTGGTCAATTTTGTCATTTCTGACAAGTGATGAAAGGCCAGATCCTCGATATGTAATGCTTCTATATAAACACTCTGGAGACTTTTCATGTGCTTTGCTAATTCGACGTGATTTTCGCGGAGGAGTGGGACGTGTTGCAGACTTTCTAAATTTGGAAATAATGACAACACTTTCAAATATTCTTCTGTCTTCGAAATTGATTCAGATCTTAATATATTTAATTGTCTTATATTTCGTAATGAGGACAATTGTCGAATTTCGTCGTATGCGTAGGACGTAAATAGATCTTTTGGTTTGTTGATTGTAAGTTGCGTAAGGCGCGTGAGGTGTGCGATTATATTTAAATGGTCACTCGGTAAATAACAAGCATAAAACGATAGTCCATCTAAACAAGATAGTTGCTTCAAACCAGCAAAAGAATTGGATCCAAATCGACCTTGATAGATCTGCAATTGAATTGGGGCTTGACCATAAAAATAAAAAAAAATTAGTCCAATGATAATATTAAATTATTTTGATAGCAACAAGTCTTTTAATTTTCGAAAAATTTTTATTTTTGTAATTTACCTGCAACAAACTTCAATATATTACACACATTATGAAATTGAATGTCATCAATGCATTTTAATAAATGAAATTTTGGTAGTCTTTCATAACAAGTCGTGGACAAGTGGATGCGCCATTTGTTACAAACAAGGCGCTTATCAAGAAATTGCTCATCCTCAATAAATGTCAATACATGATAAAATATCTCGTCAGGAAATATTGGGCCAAGATCCATGGTGTGCTTAATGTTGGTAAGTAATTAACTTTTGTGAAAAAAAAAAAAAAAACTCAGATTAATTCATTTGTTCCATAAAATAGGAATAATAATAATAAAACTAAATTGCCGGCGTACCGACACAGCGTCACACATAAGATTTGGTTTTCCCTAATTTAGAAATAGTTAATTTTGCAATTTAATTTGTATCTTTTGTATTCGTCTGAATATAAATACAACAGTACCATTATTGCGTATGTCTTTGATCTGAATCAGTCGTAAAGATAGTTTTCATCTTCTTAGTGGCTTCTATTTCAATTGTACTGGTTCTTGTAACAACATGTGATTTGCTGGCTGGTAGTCAATGTATGAAGTAGATAGCTCGCGTCAAATATTGAAGTCCTAGAAGAATAATTGTAACACTAATAATTAGCCCTTTCTTAGTAATGAATTACTTTTATATGTTTATTCCTGCGAAATTTCGCGTTCAAGTGTTTTCAACAACTCATTTTTAATGTCGCCTACATTCAGGCCCGTTGAAGTTCGCAACGTCATTTTCAACTTTTTCTCTTGCGTCATATAAGAGTTCAAATTGCTAATAACGAGACTATTATATGTTCTTGCCTCGTCTGTATTCAATTGTTCTGCTATTTGAGAAACCTGCCGAACTTTAATCTTTTCAGTTTCCGCTTTGAAAATTCCGATCAGATCCAAAGCAGTCATTTTCTCTGGGAAGTATTCCCAAACAGTAGTTAATCTGCTTCGATATTGTTCGAGGTCACTGAAGCAATGCGATAATAATAATTGGAACAGTTGGAGGTGTTCAATTGATTGACTTTGATGAATTTTTATCAGATCTGTTGCCATAGGCCAAAATTCGTCGCTTAACGATAATATTAACCTCATGCTCCTAAATTGCGTTATAATATTAATATGAACGGTTCGATATGATATTTTTCGATTAAATTATTTCGTACTTGACGGGATCTCCACTTCGACTAGCCAACACAACGAGCGCTTCAATTCGATATATGTCTTCTTTAGAAAATACGTTCTGTTGACCAGCTAGCACGTATTGCAGTGCCTCACACGCTCGCCAATAATAATACCTGGAAAAAAATTTTGTTAATTCGCGTATTGAGGGTGTGGCACTTTCAATACAATTAAATTCACTAGCATACCGTTCTTTGACTTGCGCTGTGGGTATAGACCCACGTCTTCTCGAATAAGGAATGGGGTTAGTAACTACGGCCTGATGTGATCTCAAGTGGTCGACACTCGCGTTGTAGATCAGATCCACAAACGGGACTAAAAGTTGAGGTTTGTGATGGTAATACAGTTTGCATAGTATTTCAAAGTACGCATGTTGATGCTGAACTTGTACACTAGAGAGTGGTGGGAAGTCTTGTTGCGGGAGTGGCGCCAAATAAACGAACTGCGGCACGGTACACAACGGCATCGAAAAGTATGTCCGTAATTTGTTGTCTAACTGATTGTACTTTGCGAATAGTCCGCTGAAGTTGTTTTGGTCATCTGTATTGTTGTTATTATTGTTATTGAAGTGTTCTATGATGAGCTTGCAGTCTTCAAGTAAGCGCCGGTCAATACCAACGAGCGCTTCAATCTTCTCCATTAATAATAATGGGCATTGTTGGATATATACTTCCAATGTAGACGGTTCAATCGTATTTAACTGGGCAGGTTGTATTGCTCTACAAATTTAAAATAATAAAATTAATAAAAAAATTTTTTTAAATATTTACGGGATTTAACTCACCGCAATTGGTCCTCCAAGTTGAATTTTTTTTTAACTTTCTTTTCTACGTTAGACGCCTCCAAGTAAGCTCTAAAAATAGGAACCAATGTGACATTCAATGTCGTGTACTGGAAGAAACTTTTTCGCGCTAAAATTTCCCCGCCAACATCGAACACATCCAAAAACTGTTTCAATTCGCCTTCTAAATATGAATGAATAAACCTTCTATTAAATTGTTGAGCAAATTCGAGCTGATTTGGCGACGCAAATAAGGCTAGTAAAAGCGACGGATTTTGGATCTGCGATTGAAGTTCTTTGCACGCCGCTAATATTGTTTGATTATCAATCTCCATCTTGTGCGAGGCGAATATTAAGTCTAATATGTATTTAGCCTTTTGTCTATCAAGACCCCATTCTCTGCACAGCTCGATCGCTGCTTTCTGAAATCCGATTAGATCTTCGTTCGACTTGTTCAAATGAATTTTCATTGCATGCAATTGAGTTTGAATATTAGGAGAATGTAATATCCATATTCCATATCCCCACAGACCTAAAAGATGTTCTTCCTCTATCAGATCCGAATCAGCTAAAATCGTTTTTTTGATTATAAAACTTGTATTTAAATTTACCGTGCATATCACCATTCATTTCATTAGTATTTCTATTCCATAATCGTACTACATTATCAGTAGGTTTCAGTGCTGTACCGACTTGTGTAACGTAGTTGTGCGGAAGATCTGCTTTAGCGACTAGCAAGCCACTTTAAAACGATATTAAATCCATATTATAACCTTATATATATACAATTTACAATACCTCTTAATATGATAAATGAATGCATCACGTTTAGTTACTAGCAATATCACGTGTGCGTACGTAGCAATGTCAAGTAATTGATTTTCCTAAAAAGGAAAGTTGGCAAATTAACATGTAGTATTTCAATATTAACTTGCCTCGTTGAATAACCAGGGGTTAATGGAGCTTATTTTCTGAAATGCTAAGGTGTGCTTTAAATAGTAATGTCAGCACAAAAAAAAAAAAAAAGAGTTTTAATTTTTGTTGTACCTCATTATGATTCGGATAACACGAATAAATATCACCCTTATTGTTCAATAATATTATTTCTCGCGATGACATGTGCTGCGTGATGAATGGCAGGTCGGTTGGTCGCACCATTGAAATCGACAGTTCGTGGATTGTTGAATGGAATAAAATGGAACTTTGGGATATAATCCACAAGCCATATGGACCTTGATATATATAATCAATAGAATCGAGCAATTCTATCGTTTGTGCAGTCTCTATTGACACGTTGTTTTTTTCTACTTTTTGAACGTTCGTAATTTGTGCGGGAGACTCGCTGACAATTAATTTTGACATAAAAACACTCGTTTGATCCGAGCTATCTGCAAACGGTGATTTTTCAATGGAGATCCAGTAAAGAAAATTGCTCTTCAATCCTCGTACCACTTGCGCACGAGAGAATACGGGAGGCTCTGAAAAAAAATTAATTATTTAATTGTTTAGAAATAATTTTAGGTATGCGCAAAGTGGTGTATGAAAATGAAGTCTCCGAAAATTAAAATAAAAAATTTGGTTATTTTAAGTACTCACCTATAGTACCTTCAGCAGGTAGATTTATAGCCCCCATATGTCTCCATATAAACTCTTCGTTGTTCCATTGCCATACAGTCACTCGACCCGATTCTTCAACTGCGACAAGTTGTTGTGAATTTAACGTACCTAAATTAATTTAAAAAAATTCGTTAATACCACAACAATTTTCATTAATATACATGTTTATAAAATAATAAATTTACTTCGCCTAGCATTGCAACGCGAGTAAATAATTAATTTTTCCAAATATCGCTATTAAAATGATACGAGCACAATAAAGGTAACTTCAATATTAGCTATATAACGTACTTCTAATGAATTGCAAATTAATTATTTTAGATTGGTGTCGTGATATTAAGACGTCCGGATCCAAATAATTTTCTCTGCTTTCTTCTTGACTTGAAATATCTCGGTATAATAACAATTGTTGAGGTTCTGATATTAAATGCTTGTACGACACTGAGTCAAATACTACAAATGCAGTGTTGTTATCAAATACTACGGCAATGTGGCCCGCAATTGAAATTACACGGTCAACTTTGCAGTTTCGCGTCTCATCTGTAAAATAAAAATGTTAAAATATTGTTAGAAATATAAATCAAAGTAATGGAGTATTTATGGCAATTATTAACGCTTCAAGTGATATTATTATGAAAATTAAAATAGGTGTTAATTCAAACATCTGACCGGTATTCTAACTTATTTTAATACCTGAAAATATTTGAGATAGTGCTTTGATACCACGAAAGTGATTGAATGACTTCTCGTCTATCCGTTCGAAACGGAATCCAGAATTTTTAATTTGACTGGTAAGCGACATTATTTACAAGTAAAAGACATTGATGTTTGTATTACACAATAAAATAGAATGCTACAGTTTCTTTGCATGATAAACTAATCAAACTTTTTCCGAAAGATTTACGCCTAAATTATTTTTTTTTTTTTTAATTAACAACAATTAATATATCATATGATGGTTTAATTACACACGATAACACATTTTACAAACGTGGGCACTTTTTACATTATTTCATTACAATCTGACCGGATCTACTCTGCCGGATTTACAATCAATTATTATTTTCATTATTAGAGCTGGTAACAGTTAATGAATTTCTTTGTTGCAACAAGCCTTGTAACTTGGCCTTTGCTTCTTCCATGAGTAGCTGCGCCGCTTCAATTGCATTTCCCTTCGCAGCTTTCATCGCTTTTCGAATATTCACCTCCGAGAAGCCCATTTCGCGCAACATTTTCACGTCCTCTTCCGTCCCGTCCTCTTTAATCTTCTCTTTTCGTTCAACCGGTGGACTGTCATTCCTTTCTTTGCCGCGTGTGAGATCCAACTGCGGACTGCTGAATGATTTTCGGGTCAGACTGTCACTGCTCGAGGTCATATCGCCCGGTGGTGAATTAGAACGCGCCGGTGCAGTGCCAGGAGTCGGTGTGGGTTCAGCAGGCGAATACCCTAATTCGTCGACTGGATTCAAACTTCCCAAATTTGGTGGTGGCAACGGGCCCATACGCTGATCACGTCGAGGACTCGTCGGTTGTTCTAACAACGTGTTGATATTAATACTTTTAATATTCTTTCGATGTCTTACCTGGCAGTTTACCATCATTTTTGTTAGTCTGTATGGTGAGTGAATAGCGCGTGAATGCTTCGGGAATCGGTTTTTTAACGTCGGGCAAGGTGAGCGAGAAGAACGGGTGCATGAAGATCTTGCGGTGTTTGTACAGCAGTTCGTCGATGGATTTGTACGGCGTTCCGTCGCAGATAACTCCACCGTCGAACGAGTCCACGAGCGTGTGAAACAGCTTGCCTTGAATGACGTATGAAATGACGAGCACCCCACGCTTGGTTTGACTAAATCGGATCAAGAAACTTCCGCTCTTCTTTTCAGCTAATAATACCGTGCAGTCTTTAGTCGACACATCGCCAAAGAACCACCTAAACATTCTCCATTAACGAACCAATCCGAATTGTAACGGAAAAAAAAATGAAAAAAAAAAAAATGAAAA
>Ga0209960_1003562_pt1 | contig 13206 bp, 14 predicted proteins | sample ThiBiot_500_plan_2_FD_183947 | JGI IMG/M metagenome (GOLD analysis project Ga0209960, IMG submission 183947) | Wastewater bioreactor microbial communities from Cape Town, South Africa - Thiocy_expt_500_plan (SPAdes) | ecosystem: Engineered > Bioreactor > Thiocyanate-remediating >... | reverse complement strand
TTTTTTTTTTTAAAAAAAAAAAAAAAAGGATTTAGTAACTTTGTTATGTTAAATAAAATCATTGAATTGATTGATTGTGTTTAAAACTATATTCTGATAATTTACTTTTATTATTATTTTATTTATAATGGATCATCAAACTGTTTGAGATTTATATATAATATAACAGGAAATATATAACATTTGAAAACCAAATAATAATAAAAAATACATCAAAAAAATCAACCTTTCAAAAAAAAAAAATTCTATTAAAATCAACGAAATAACAAAAAATTATAGATTCAAAAAATTGAAGAAATAAGAAATAAGTAGATATAGAAAAAGAGAGAAGTATTGAATACAAGAATAAAATAAGAAATATGAATCTTTTCAATAAAATCAAAGATGATTGAAAAAAAACCGAAAAAAAATCAAACCCCTCTCAAATAAAAAATCAAAAATCAAAAAAAGATTAATAATAAAAATCAAAAAAAGAAAAAATCCATTTATCTCATCTTTTTTCAATTCCAAAATCAAATTTCAAAAAAAAAGTTTTAAAGTCTTCTCAACTTTCTTTCTTATAATACTTGATTATAAGACTTCTTTTTAATTTTGTAATCATTCATTAATTCTTATCAAAAAAATTTGAAATGTCATTATTCTATTATTCGAATGGAGAAAAAAAAAAAAAAAGGGAAAAAAATTTCACTTGTTTTGTTAAAAAAAAGTTGTTTTTTTGTGCTTGAGCAAGTAGTTATAAGTAGTTGTAGTTGTTGTTTGAATAAGTTTATAAACTTATTGGGACCTCAGCGGTTGTTTTATAACTTTTATTATTATTTGTTTTTGTTTTAAAATAAAATGAAAAATAAAATAAAATTGAGAAAAAAAAAAATAAAAAATAAAAACAAACGGAGAGAATCATAAAAGAAAATCAAAAAAACCTTTTTTCCAAGAATTACTAAGGGCGTTTTTTCTTCTTTTAGGTATGTTTGGTTTGTTTTTATATTCCTGTTATAGAATCTTTTTTTTTTCTTTCTTTTTTTCTATTATTCCCATCTCCAAAACAAACATGTCCAAAAAAAGTGTGAAAAAAAGTTTTTCTTTATTTTTCCTTGAATTTTCCCGCCTTTCTTTTTTATTTCTTTTCTTTTGATTCATTTTTTTTTTTCAAAATTTTTGGGTTGAAAGAAATGATGACTTGAAGTTGATTCTTCTTCATTGTTAAAATTATTGAACAAAATAAAATAGAAAATTAAAAACAGACAAAAAAAAAAATTTTTTTTTTTTCATTTTTTTCTATTTTCTTTTTGTTGAAAGATCTAAGTAAAGGTATTTCTGAAGGGTGAAAACATTCCTTCATTGACCATAGCAAAAAAATAAAAAGAAAAACAAATATAGATACAATGGATTGAATCTTTTTTTATATAAAATATATATTTATTACAATTTTTTTTGTTTCTTTGAAACATCCTCAGTTGATTCTACATCCCATTTTGATCTCTTTTTCTTTCCAGACTCAACTTGAACTTGATTTGAAGTTTTAGTTGAATCTTGATTGATTTCTAGTCCTAGGACTTTTCTATTTTGTTGATTTCCTTGATCTTGATTTTTTTCAGTTGAACGAGAAGAAAGAAATGCAATTTGATTACTAGTTGGGTTTGTTGGATCAAAACGAGGTCTTCTATCTAGAGCATCCATCATTTTAGTTTGTGCAATTGAGAGTTGATCATAAAATGCTGTTTGAGGAAAGGATGAGAATGAGAACACTTCAGGTGGATAATTCGTCCCATATTCTTCCAAATGAAATATTTCTAATAATTTGGAATAAATATTTGGATTTCGAAAAGATTTGAGTTTTATTAACTTATCATTCAAGCTTCCTGATCTCCTTAAAGATTCTCGAATTCTTTCTTGAAGTTCTATTGAATACTCTCCTGTAGGTTCACTTGGTAGTTGATATTCACTTATTTCTGGAAGCCATTCTACCTCTAATTTTTGTTGTTCTTCTTCAACTGTCATTTCTTCAACTTTCTCAATTTTTTCATTTTCAATTTCATTTTCATTCCTACTTTCATTTCCACTTTCACTTGGAACGAATTGTTCTTCCAATTGTTTTTCAAAATCTCTATTAATTAAATTATTTTGTTCATTATTAATTTCATTTTCTATATTTGGTTTTATTTCCATTTGAGTTTCCTCTAAACCTTGATTATTGTCTTCTATCTTTTTTATTAGAGAAAAGAAAATTGAAAAAAAAAAAACTAAACAATCGATAGTAAGAAAGAAATAAATAATTGAAAAAAAAATACATTGTCTTCAAAATTTTCTTCTTCTTCTCCTTCTTCCTCTTCTCCTTCATCTCCATAATAATTTACAAGTGCTTTCAGTTTGCTTTTTGGGCTTGCTTCTTTTTGGTCTAAATCATATTCAAAATAAATAAATAAATAATTCTCCAAAAGTAATAATTTTATAACATTCAAAAAATATTTTAGAATGAAACTAGTAGAAACAATTAAAAAATTAGACCTTCATTTTGCTTTTCATCGTTTTCTTCATCGCTGTGATACGTTTCTAAAAGCAAAGAAGAAGACCTTTTCTCCATTTTTTTTTTTGAAATAATTTTCCCGCCAAAAATCAAAAAAAAAAAATTTTTTTTCTGTTTTTTTTCTTCTTTTCCGATCTTTTATTTTTTCAATACATCGAATTCATTCATTTAATTAAATACCAAAGCCTCCACCAACAACTAAACAATGACCACTTACATAACTTGCTAATGGTGAACAAAGCTATATTATTATAATTTTTTTTTTCAAAAAAAGAAAAAGAAAAGAAAAATAGGTGAAAAATAAAAATAAAATAAAATAATGGAAATGAATTACCATCACAATAGCTGAAGCTGCTTCTTCTGGAGCTCCAGCTCTACCTAACGGAATCATACGACCACGGTTTTGATTTCCCATATTTCCTTGGTTTGGAATTCCAATTGCAATCTATTAATTATTAATTATTGATTTATTAAAATTCAATTTGAAATTCAAAAAGAAATGATTTGTTTGTTTGTTTACCTTTTTTCCTTCAACTTCAACAAACTCTCCTTTCTCTTTTGATTGAGTGAGTCTTGTATCAATTAATCCAAAGGCAACTGCATTACATCTAACTCCAAAGCTACCCCATTCTTTTGTAATTGTCTTTGTCATTCCCAAGACACCTATTTGAGTTTTTTTAAAAAAAATTTTTTTAAATAAAAGATTAAAAGTTTTTTGTCAACCTGCTTTTGCAGTTGAGTAATTAATTTGTCCTACATTTCCATGGAGTCCACTTGTTGATGAAATATTAATGATACATCTATCCTAGATTAATTTAATTTAATTTAATTTTTTCCATTTAAAAAAAACAAATTTTTTTTTTACATCTGCTTTTCCTTTAGCTTGGATTTCATCTTTTCCTGCATCTCTCATGTAAGGTGCAGCAGCTTTTTTCAGAAAAAAAAAAAAATTTTTTTTTTCAAATTTTTGGGGAACGAACTTTAAAAAAAAAAAGAAATCGTTTTTCTTTTGGTACCTCTAATGAGTCTAAAAGGAGCTGTTTGATGAATAGAAATCATTAAATCCCATTGTTTATCATCCATTTTATGTATCATTCCATCGAATGTATAACCTGCATTATTCACAATGTAATGGATTTTTCCAAAAGCTCTAAATTAAGTTAAGTTTATATTTCTCGTCTTCAAATTCGAAATAAAAAAATAAAACTTGATTGTTTCTTGAATAAGATGATTTGGAAATTTAGGATCAGTGATATCTCCAGGAACAGAAATTGCTTCTCCACCTGCAGATTTGATTTCATTTGCAACAAAATCAGATTTTTCTATTTATTATTTGTTATTTAATTGAGAAAGAAAGGAAAAATCAAGAAAGAATTTTTACTTGCATCAATATCAGTGACAACAACTTTTGCACCATGTTGAGCAAAAATTCTAACAGCTGCAGCTCCTATTCCTTGACTTTTTATTTATTTTCGTTTCATTGTTTATTTTTCTAAATTTTGGAAATAGAGAAAAAAAAAGAAGAAAGAAAGAAAATAAACCCAGAACCAGTGACAATAGCAACTTGTCCATTAAATAGAGCAGGTGCTGTTTTTCCAGAAGTTGGAATTGAAGTTGTTAATGAAATGAGAGATAAAGAGTCAGAAAGATGAGATTGGAGTGAAAGCAAGCGAGAGTTGGCTGACATTGTTTACTCACGTGATGGTAAAATGTAAAAAAAATTAAAAAATTAGAAAGTCTTTCAATGAATCTCTTGTTTGATTGAATTGAATTTGAAAAAGAAAAGAAAAGAAAAGATTGATTTTTGAATATTTATCCATTTATTTTAATTTTCTTTTGTACAATACAATTAAGATTTTTTCAGTTTTTTAAGTTTTTTTAGTTTAATCTATTGATAAATTTTCCAAAATGTCCTCCTTGATGTTCAGCAATTTCAAGTTCTTTAGCGCTTGGCATTCTAGCACCAGTTGGTCCTGTAAATGTTGCAGCACCATAAGGAGTTCCTCCAACAGCTTCTTCAATTTCAGAAAGGTTAGGATGAGTGAATCCAATTGGGACATAAACCATTGCATGGTGAGTCATAACTGGGATACTTGCTAAAGCTGTAGTTTCTTGTCCTCCATGTTGAGTGCTAGTAGATGTCATGAGAGTATAAGGTTTTCCAACAAGAGATCCTTTTGCCCAATGTCCACCAGTTGCATCCCAGAATGTTTTCATTTGAGCTGGCATAGTACCATGTCTAGTTGGGATACCAAAAACATATCCATCAGCTCCAATGAAGTCGTCACCTCTTGGGTCCATAATTGGAAGATCCAATTTTGAAGCATACATTTTAGTTAAGACTAAAAGAAAAGAAAAGAAAAAAAGTTAATAAGTTTCAAGAAAGAAAAATGAAGTTTTAAAAATTTAATAGAATTTCAAGAAAGATTTTTAAAAAAAAAAATTGAAAATCTTAAAATCCAAAACCAAAATACAAAGATTGAAAAATAAAAAATAAGAAAAGAAGAAAATGAAAAGATTGAAAAATTAAAGAAGTAAATACCTTCTTCTGGAAGAGTTTCCTCAACTTGATAGATTGTGGCTTCAATTCCTTGAGCTTCGAGTCCTTTCTTTACAGATTCAGCCAATTTGAGCATATGACCATACATAGAGTAAATAATAATGAAAACTTTCTTTGCCATTGTGTTTGTGTTTATTTAAAAGGTGTTATAAATGTTGGTATTAAGTGTTTTGGTTGTATTTTAGCTTTATAAAGTTTGTTGAACTTTTTTATTGAAAAAAAAAAAAAAAACTTGAAAAAAAAAATTTGGGTTGAATTTATAGAGAATTTTTTCGGAGAAAAAAAAGGAAAAAACATTACCTGTTTTGGACGCTTTGACAAAGCTTTTTTTTTTTCTTTGACTTTGAGACTTTTCGGAGTTTTTTCTCTTTTTTGGGGATTACAAAGCTCGACAGTTTTTGATTTTCTTTAGTCAAACACAGAATAATAATATCATAATGAACGGAAAATCCTCAAAAATTTAATAAACCAATAGGAAAGAAATAAAGTGAGAATGATGAAAAAGAAGGATCGATCCCTGTTTGATTTCAATTTTCAAATTTGAAGAGAATTTGAGCAACTGATTCTCAATAAAAAAAGAAAAAAGAAAAAAAGAAAAACTCACAAAAGTTTAAATTTTTAAGATATTTAATGAATTTAAAGATTTAACATTAAGAATTAGAATGTTTAAAAAATAAAATGAAAATGAAAAATAAAATAAAATGGGATGAGATCTAATCATCAATACAATCCCATTTTCTTTTTTTCGATACATTGTAATAGCCATCAGAAATTAAGACAATCAAAGAAAATACTTGACTTGAAATAGTATCTAAAATTCCTAGTTCTTTACAGATAAGAAATCTAACAAGATCTTCATTTTGTTCATATCTCTCTAATAATAATGCAATTTTTGAACAACCTTCTTGTCTTTTTTTTGTCTCAACTTCAGTTTCTTCCCAATCCTTTTTTGGTGTTGTTGATTGAAATTTTGCTTCTTCATATCCATTTCTATCTTCTGAGGTTTGTCTAGCCATATAATCAATCTTTCTATTGGCAATGAGGAATAACTTTACAATTTCTAATTGTCCAAAAGAACAAGCTGTAAAAAATGATGTTGCACCACCTTCATCTGCTCTATTAATATCAATTCTAGGATCTTCTAAGAGGCATTGAGTAACTTCAATATGTCCATTTTGACAAGCTGCATAGAGAGGGGTTATTCCATTGAGCATAGCCAAATTAACATCAACTCTCATATCATTTAATAATAATTTAACTACTTCAGTATGTCCATTTTGACAAGCAATATAAAAGGGTGTTGCATTCTGATTCATTGCTTTATTAACTTCAACTCTCTCATCATGAACTAATAGTTTCACCATCTCAAGATGTCCTTCTTGACAAGCCATAAAAAATGGTGTTGCTCCTTGACTTATTGCTTTATTAACATTTAATCTTGGGTCACGTAATAGTAATTTTATAATCTCAAGATGTCCAAAACAACAGGCAATATAAAAAGGACTTGATCCTTCACTTGTTGCTTTATTAATCTTGAGTCTTTTATCTGATAGTAAGAGTCTAACAATTTCTAGGTGGCCTTGTTTACAAGCAAGATAAAATGGTGTTATCTCATCATCATCTGTTTTATTAATTTCAACTCTCTTATCACTTAATAATAGTTTAACAATGTCTATATGTCCTTTTTGACAAGCAATAAAAAATGCAGTTGAACCTGTTCCTCTCTCCTTATTAACATCAACACGACGATCATTTAATAATAGTTTAACAATATCAATATGTCCATTTTGACAAGCGACATAGAATGGTGTTGCTCCATAGATTGCCTTATTGACATTTAATCTTTTGTCATTTAATAGTAATTGAACAATTTCACGATGACCATTTTGACATGAAATAAAGAGTGGAGTAGCTCCCTCACTCATTGCTATATTGATATCTACTCTCTTATCATTTAGTAATAACTTTACAATTTCTATATGTCCATTTTTACATGCTATATAAAAGGGTGTTAAATTATCCCCTTGAATTCCTTTATTAACATTAATATGTTTATTATTTAACAGTAGCTCTACAGCTTGAGTATGTCCAAGTATACAACAACATTGAAGATATGTCCAACCATTTGCATTAACAAAATTAAGATCAATCCTAGGAGTTTTAATTAATTCTTTAACTTTTTCAATATCTGGGGCTTCTTTAGTAAATAAGAGATCAAATAATTTTTGTTCCATTCCTTTAAGTAATAGTTTTATAAAGTTCAATTTTCGAGATCTAATCTAAATCTAAATCTAATCTAATCTATTGATAAAGAGATTTCCGGACTTTATGTAAAAAAAATATAGAGTCCAAGCTTTTTAGTTTGAAGTAAAAAATTGCAGTCAAATCTTGAAACTTGAAATTTTTTACAAATCTTTTGAATACCAAAAATTAACAAAAAATTAATAACTGAGAATAATTATTTGAAGTTGAATTTGAAAATCTTTTTTTTTTTCTTGATACAGATAATATTATTTCAAAAAAGATTTTGATATTTTATAACAGAAAAAAAAAAAAAAAAAAAAAGTAATTCCCGAAATAAAGTTTTTAAAATAAAGAAGCGTGAAAAAAAAAAGTTTTTTAAAAAAAAATAAATAAGTGTCACAATATTAAAAAAAAAAATAATGATAATGAATAATAGATAAAAAATTATGAAATTATAGAATGGAGAAATAATGAAATCGAAACAATGAGTGTTTAAGAATATAATATTATGAAAATTGGGAAGAGAATGAGTAAAAAAGTTTAAAAAAAAGAATGAGGGAAAAAAAAAAAAAAAATGTCGGAAAATTAATTTTATTTATTTTTCTTTTTTATTTGGTCGATAAGGGAAACTTTTAGTTTGTTTGGTGGAATTGCTCTCACAAATAATGAATTCATAACACATTCCAAATTTAAAAGTTTGCAAAGTAAATTCTTCTTTTGATATTTTTAAAGTTTTTTACTCGAAAGCTGTTGTGGAAGTGAAAGTGAAAGGAAATGGAACTTGTTTATCTGTTTGACTTTTTTTTTCTGGTTGAGTTCTGATTCAGAGTTTCACAATGACTCTCTCATTGATTCATTGAATAATGTCATTGTATGAGTCAATACACAATCTTGAAATCTGATTGAAGTTTCAAGTTGAATATTGAAATCTGATTCAAGTTTCAAGATTTTATTTTTTATTTTACAAAAATGACAATGAATTACGAATTTTTTTTTTGTTTTTCATTCAGAAAATAAAAGAAATCCTTGAATTACAATTTCAAAAAACTTCCAAAATCCACATCATTTGGATCTGCTACAGAAGATTTTTGAAATCAAATTGAACCAAAAAACAAAATCAAATTAAAGAAGGGTTTTCCATCAACTATTTTTGAAAGAAAGCAGGAAATAAAAAATGCCTATTTTTCCCTGAAAAGCTTTTTTCAAAACAAAAACAGCACAAGTAATTTTGAAACACTATTTAAAACTATCATTGAAATGTTGGAGTATGAATTGAAAATCTTTTTGAAACACTTTTTATTTTTATTTTTCTTGTAATCACATTTCCAACTTATGTCCCTGAATATAACTTTTTGGGTTTCCTCAAAATTTAAAATAGAACAAAATAATCAAAAAATTAAAAAAATCCGCCATTTTTTCTATTTATTTATTTTTTTTCAGAACTTATTTATCTATTGGACTTTTGACTTTTTAATTTCTTTCCAACTTATATTAATTCAACTATTTTCTAATTCATTTTCATTTTCATTTTCATTTTTATAAAAGAAAAAGAACTTTTATTTGTTTTTGTTTTGTTTTCCCCTTCAGAATAATGCCAAATAATGATATCCCAAGTCGAAGAATGACCAAAACACCCAAAGTGACAGCTTGTAATTTGACTGAAGAATGGCTGACATTGAATGTCGGAGGAACATTATTCACAACAACTAGGTAATGAACTCAATTATTTAATATTCATTTATCTTTTGTTTATCTTTTATTTTATTTACTTTCTTTGTAACTCTTAATTGTTATTATTTTATAGGAGCACATTAACAAGAGTTGATTCAATGCTATCGAAAATGTTTCAGAAAGGTGGGAAATCCATTTAAAGTTGTTTTTTCATTTGTTGTTACTTACTTGTTGCTTTTATTTGATTTTAATAGATAGTATTTGGTCAAGTGCAACAGATAAAAGTGGAGCTTATTTAATTGATAGAACGCCAATGTATTTTGGCCCGATTCTTCATTTTCTTAGGACAGGAAATATTATAATAGAGCCAAATGTAGACCCATCTGGTAAGAAAAGAGAAAAAAGAATAATTTATCTGGAAAAAGAGTATTTTGTTCTTAGTTTATTAATCAATTTCTTCTTCTTTTCTTTTGAATATTTAGGTGTCCTAGATGAAGCTCGATTTTTTGGAGTAATTCCAGTTGTAGAACATTTGGAAAACTTATTAAATGTTTGCTCTTTTTTCTTTTTTCTTTTTTTTTTTTAAAAAAAATTATGAATTCTCTTAACCTTCTCTTAAACCCTTCTTCCTTTTATTCAGGAAAAACAATTAAGATCACAAGTAAATTTTACAAGGAATGATTTTATTCAGATACTTGTTCAAGCTAATTCTAATAATCGAGTTAGATGTCAAGTACTTTTTTTTTTTTTCTTTCTTGATTTTCATGACAATTAAACTCATAAATAAATCAATAAATGATAAAGGGATTAAATCTCGAAGGAATTGATTTATCCTGTCTTGACTTAAGATATGTCAATTTTAAACATGCAAATTTAAAGAATGCCAATCTTCAAAATTGTGATTGTGCTTATGCTTCTTTTGAATGTGCTGACCTTTCAGGAGCTAATCTTGGTAAGATTTGCTTCATTATCTTTTTTTTTTTTTAAAAAAAACCAAACAAACAATTTTTTTTTTATATATAGAGGGAGCTGATTTTAGTGGTGCAATATTTTGTCGAACAAATTTAGAGAAGGCAAATATGAAACGATGTAATTTTGAAGATCCTGTTACAGGACAAGGAGCAAATTTTGGAGGTGCTAACTTAAATGAAGCTCAATTAGAAGATTCTAATCTTGTGAAAGCAAATTTAAGAGTCTCATCTTTAAGAAATGCTAACTTAACAAATTGTAATTTAAGAGGTGCTGTTCTTGCTGGTGCCGATTTAAAAGTAATTTTTTTCACTTCTTTTTGATTTTTAATGTTGAAAAAAAATATCTCAAATCAATTTTAATAATAAAAATAAAAAGGATTGTAATTTAACTGGTTGTAATTTACAACTAACTAATCTCAGAGGAGCTAATTTCTCTGGAGCCATCTTTGACTTAGCTTCTCCAATTCATATGTCTATGTCTATATAAACTATTTTTATTTATTCATCTGTTTATTCGTGTTTATTCCTCTTCATTTCATTTCATTTTTTTAATTCTCTCCAAATAATTTATCACTTTTGAGACAAAATCCTCAGAAAACAAAGTTGGATTCTATATTTTAGATTTCGAATCTCAACAGAAAATAAATTCATTAAAGAATTATAACTTCTTGATTATTTATGGGATTATTCAAAAGGAGGATTCCTCCTTCAAGTTGTTGATTGAAAAAAAGTGAACAAGGAAAAAAAAAAAAAATTTTTTTTCCCACCTTTGACTTTCCTTTTGTTTGTTTACTTCTCTTGCAGCTTCTTGTTCAACAACAAAGATTTCATTCTAATAACACAAACCTTTCTTAAATCAAAATATTCTGAATCATTTCATTTCATTTTTTATTTTTCTTCTTTTTTTCTCAAGTTTTTTTTTAAAAAAAAAGTTGTTTATAATTTTTGAGTTTTCATATCGATTGAATTTTCGGAGTGGAAATTTTATTGTTGTTGATTTGTTTTAAAATTTGAAGAAATTTCATCTTTTATTAATCAACATTTTTTTTTTTTCAAGAAAAATCTTTTACTTATTTTATAAAGAAAAAAAAAAAATTTGATAACTTTAAATAAGAATAAAAGTAATAGATAATATGGAAATAAGATTTGATCAGAATAATTGAATCAATAAACAAACAAACAAACAAGAAATCATTGAATAGTTTACAATCTAATCGATAAAAAAAAATAAAAAGAAATAGTTTACAATGCGTCCACCTTGGCTTTCAGGAAACAGTGATGATGATGAAGATAGTTCAAGTGAAGAAGAAGTAATTGAAGAAACACAAGGTTCTTCAGAGAAAGATGAGTATAAAATTAAAGTTGATGATGTTGATGACAATGCTTTAAGGGATGAAGTCCTTGGTGCTCAAGAAGATGAAAAAAATGTTGAACGTTTACTTTCTCAAAGTACTGAACGAATCTCAAAACTAACCAATGTATGGCTTGCAACACATAAAAAATCTCTCAATCAATACTTTGATGAACTTACTAAAGCTGGTTCCAATTCAGATTCAATTAAAGAACTCCTCCAACGTTTTTCAGGAGAACAAGGAGCAAAATTGGAAGAAGAAGTTACATTAACTCTTCAATTTGCTACTCAAGTTGAAAAAGCAGCTGATAGAGCTTCAATAAGAGCTCAACCAAGTACAATTACTGCTCAAAAATTGTTAGATTGGTTAACTTTAATGAAAAGTCAAAGAAAATTAAGTGGAGATCAATCAAATGCAAGAGTTTTTGCTTTAAGAAATGCTTCAGATAAAGTTGGTAATGCTTCTGAAATTGATGCTATTCGAAAGGATATTTTGTAATTTTTTTTCTTCTTCTTTTCTTTTCCTTTTTCTTTTGAATTGATTGATCTTTTCTTCTTTAAAAAATAAAAAATAAAAAATAAAAATAAATAAGTAAATGAGAAATTAATTAAATAAATAAAATTCAAATAATAGACAAAAAGATGAAGAGTTTTATAAAAAACTTGTTCAAGATTCAGAAAAGAAACATGTAGAAGAACAAGAGAGACAAAAGAGAAGACATGCATATATTAAAGGACTTCAAAAAGAACAAATGAAAAGAACAAAAGATCCAAAATCAAAATCTAAAAAGAAATAAATCTCAAGTTTTAAGATTTTACTGTAGTTCAATAAAATAAATAAATAATAAAAAGACAGAAAGGAAGAAAAGATTTTTTTTTTTTTTCAAAAAAAAGAAATATTTATTCATTTGATACAAATTTGTAGCTCTAAGAAGAAGAAATAAAATTAAACAAACATATTGTATTACATATTTTTTGTTTTTTCTTTTTGGAGTTCCAGTCTCTTTTTATGTTCATTATATCTTTTATCAGTTCCAAATATCCAATCACACCATCTAAAGGAAGAAGAGTAATTACCAAGGAAGATTTGGTGATGATGATCATGGAAATCGGCACCAGCCCAGAAGGGAAGCCAATGGTGTAAACTCCAAGGGAAATCATAACCAGAATGAGCATCAATAACTTGAAAAAGTCTCAAAACAAGGAAAGTCCAAAGAGTAATTAAATGTAAATCAGAAGCAAAAAGAATTGGTCCAATAGCTGTTCCCATTCCCAAGAAGAGGGTCTCTACTGGATGAGCATATTCTCCAGCAAGTCCAAATGGTGCACTAAATTCATGATGTTGTTTATGGATTTTTTTATACAAGATTCCTTGGTGAAGAAGTCTATGAGTCCAATATTCCCAGAAGTCTTCTAAAACTAAAAAGACAAAAGCTTGAAACAAAATTTTCCATACAGGAGGAAGAGGAAGATCGGATTTCATTCCAATAAGTTCAGCGGCATGATGAAAACCCATCATCATTGGTAATTGAATAAAGATATGGTTAAATAATAATCCTTTTAAACAAGACCAAATCATTTCAGGAGTGGTTTCTTTATCTTGCTATTATTTATTTATTTATTTATTTTGTTTTTCACACATTATTTCAATGAAAATAGAATAGAAGGTATGAAACAATACTTGAATTTTGTATTTTCTAAGAGCAGGAATTTTATCACAGAAATAAAATGGAATATATCTTCCAAAGTATACAACTTCATGAATAATGAAAGTTCCTCCAATTAAAATTTCACTAGGTGAGTAGTTATTGAGCATGCTTCCCCATGCTTGTTCGACAATAGTAATATTTGCCCTTTTTTTTTTTTTTTTTTTTTTTAAAAAAAA
>Ga0209960_1003561_pt1 | contig 13213 bp, 15 predicted proteins | sample ThiBiot_500_plan_2_FD_183947 | JGI IMG/M metagenome (GOLD analysis project Ga0209960, IMG submission 183947) | Wastewater bioreactor microbial communities from Cape Town, South Africa - Thiocy_expt_500_plan (SPAdes) | ecosystem: Engineered > Bioreactor > Thiocyanate-remediating >... | reverse complement strand
AGGTTATCGATTGGTCCTCGAACAGTCTCGATATCAATCCGGTGGAGAATTTATGGGCAATCATCGAACGTCGTATAGAAAAACGAAAACCAGGAAATATCGAAGAATTAAACAATTTTTTACACGAGAATGGAATAATATTGATATAAATCTCCTAAGTCATTCGGTGAACTCAATGAAAACACGATGTTTAGCTTTAATCGAATAAAAAGGACAAAGAATTAATTCTTAACTGTGATACTTTTGTACATTGAACATTGCTCTATCATTGTATATATTTAGTTTTTTTATTGATCATTCATTGGTTTTTAAACAAATGAAATACTGAAGGCAAGGACTTTTGCACTCCACTGTATAATAAACCATCTGATGAAGCTTTGAAATTAAGGCGAAACGTATTGTGGTAGATCTTTGTTCACCTTCACTCTCACCCTCACTGCTCAATAGTTTTGTAGAGGTTCAGTGAAACACTTCTTTCTTTTAGAGTATACTTATATATTGAAGAAGAATAATATTTTAAAAGGAAATGAAATAAAAACTCAGAGCAATACATAATAGCTGAAGCACAATTCGTTCAATTCTTCCAGGATTGAAACTGGTTGCGGTATTTCCATCCGTAAGCCACTTATCATTGACAAGCGATGTTTGATCCCATGTTTCATTTTCTGTCCGGGTCCACATTTTGATATCTAGTAACATTTGTTTTGTTATATTATGATAGAGATTTGGAAAGAATGTTGTATTGCTAGTATCCCATGCCCACCGAATATCATATTGATTTTCTCTCATCCATTTGTAGTTTAATTTAAGTGCCCATAATTGAAGTGTATAATTATAAGTTTTCATTGCAACTGGAAGTATATTCAATGCACGAGCTAAATGAACATAACCATCGCGTGCCTCACGATCAGATATGGGTAATACATCAGGAAATGGTGATGGTGGTGCAGATGTAAGAATTTTATAGAGAATGTTTGGAAGTGGGTTAGGAGGCGGTACTGGTGTTGGTCCGCTAATAACTATAAAAGAAATAGATATGAATTGAAAAGAGAAACCACGTATAATAATCTTAAAAACAAGAATTCTCACTTTTAACACTGAAAATCATCGTAAAAACCAATACAGTGAGTAACCTTTCCATCATAACTCGTTTAACAGATCACTAATAAAGTGATTAAAATAGGATTCGGCTTTTAAAAAATTAAAAGAAATTAGTTTAATAAATGATATTTCTTTATATTTTCTACTTGTTGTTTTAAAGACGAAAAAAATACTCAGTTTTAGAAATTCTTTGTATGCGCAATAAGTTGGTATACACAGATAAAACATCAAACATTTCTTATCAACTTTCGTGATTCATTTTTTATGCTACCTAGAAAGAAAACCTATGTTCGAGAATTACTAATTTATGAGTAATGATAAATAATAATCATACCATGACAAATATCAAATTGGAACTAATTTTGAAATATGCATGCCAAATTTTGAAAAATTTTCAATTTTAAAATTTATCCAATTTTGGAGTGATGAAGGAAAATTTTTTAAAATTCCCAAGCATATGTTAAAATTCATTGCTGAAATTATTTCTAGTAATGTTTCTATCTTCATTATTTAACATTTGGCAGAAATCAGAAATCAGAAATTTACCATTAGTTAGCAATATTCATTAGAAACGAAAGAGTAGTAATCAAAAGTGAATGCATAGTTAGTAATTATGATATACTTACTTTGAACAAACGAAACGAAGATAAAAACAAAAAAATTATCGATAAAAAATCTTTAATATGAAAATCTTCAAACATTTTGATCATATGGGCTGATACCAGTGGTTTTACAATTTTTTAAATGAAAAAGCACAGTAAAAAAGATAGTCGATTTTGGATAATGATATTCTTTGAATGAATTCTTAAATTGTGAAAAATTTGAGAACATTTGTTCTGCTACCTGAGTATTAATGGAGCTATAGATATCATTATGGGAGAAATGGTCTGGTTTCATCACTGTTTTACACATTGCTCTTGTATGGTTTTTCACATGAAAACGATCAATTGCCATTGCTAATGATGTGAGAAATTGTGTAAAAGCAGTGGAGTTTAAGCTATCTGAAGCAAAATGTTTGTTGATAAACAATTTCAATGTGCATGCACAATCATAACACATTGCTCCAGGCAGTTGGCCGTACCGAAGTATAGTCAATATGTGATGAATTGTTCGGCAAATACAACTGTATCCCGAATCTCATCTAAGATACTAGTAGCATTGAAATAAAGTTGCATTAGACAAGCAATACGGGGAAGTATCGCTGACGTTCTAGCATAGAAGTCCGTGATTTTTTGTTGTTGATAATCAAGATTTCTATCATTTGACTCATTTATATCCGCAATCAAGTTCCAAATTGTAAACATAGCGGAAGAATCGGTTTGAGACTGATCATCTTGCAATGATGATTCGAAAGTTTGCTCAAAAGTAGCTGCATAAAAATAAAACTAAAGATTATACGAATATACTTCTCTATGTTACCTCCAAAAAATCTAGATCGTTCCGACTGTGACATTTCAAATACATATTTAACGGATCCAAATAAATGAGCAATGGTACACAAATGAGTAAATGATGCTTTGTTTTTCAAATGCTCGATTGCTTTAAAACTAGCGTCAAACAGTTTAGATTATTCAATAATCAATGTGTTTAATATCATTACTTTTGTGGTCTTGAATATCGACGTTTTGAAATTGACATATATAAGAATCTATTATGTGTACCATCAAATCCTCCAAAGCCTAACCATGTTTTCATATTTTTCATAAGTTTTCCTCCAGTTGTGGCAATTAGAATCGTCAATCGTTTGTTTTCAATATTGATCATTGACGTTCCCGTTGTACGTAGTGCATTAGTAAAACTAATAAGAAAATCGGAAAATATTTCATTTCTATCATGTGTCTTCTACCCGTCATATCCACATAAGATCAGATTTCGTTCATGTTCCTTTGTGGGATCATTAATATTATATAAGCCGAATGATTCAGCAATTAAATCGGCGTCGTCATTGACAATAATTTTATTATTAGATGCAAGATGTTGTCGTAAACCGATGTGATTTGTGTGAGTGATTATCGATGATAGTTCATGTTCTGTCAATTTTCCATTCATAACCACAGGTTTCAGATATTGTGATGAAAACATCTTTTCAGTTTTACTAATGGATTTTTCAATTTGACGAAAAATATGTGATTTTCCACTTCCTTTGAAAAGAGAAATAAAAGATACTTACATAACAAATAAAAAGAAACAAATAGTCAATATTTGAAGTGACATAGAATGGTTAGTATTATCCAAATCTTTCCATATATCTTCATCTAACTTTAGATCTTACTCATAGTAACAAAAGAGAAAACAGATTTTGTTTTATAATTAGAATTGAAATATATAATTCCATCCACTCAGAATTCTTCTCTCATAACTTGATTAGACATACCACTTGGTCCCAATAGCCATAAATACAGTTGAGTCGGTAAATGATCCTGGTTAGAGAAATGAGTGTAGTATGAATCTTGTGAAAAATGTGATAACATGCTCAAAAGCAAAAAAAAAGAAAGAGATGGTGGATAATTATAGCATGTAGCATAATGATTTAAAAATTCCATTTGTTCTTCATTTAAAACGTCGTTCATATCCAGGTTCATTGTTGATGCTGTTTGTATGTTTTTCAAAATCATTTCTGCAATCAATTTGTCATCCATCATTTCACAATGAAGAAAGTACGTATAGAAACAACCTGAAAAGTCGTGTAATATGTTAGCGTCCACAATGAAATAAGAATAAAAAAATTCAACAAAATGTATTCAATTACTTCTCGCAAAGAATTTCTGGAGGGTCAACTATGTTTAGTAATCCTAATTCAAACAGCTCTATATACGATTTGAAAACAAAGACAACAAGGCATTTTTTCTGTGGATAATCGAGGGAGCAATATATCATCATGATATCTTATATCATATGATATTAAGTACAAACACGATCAGATGTTTTGTACTTAACAGCGAACGTCATATGTGAACAGAACGAAACACATAAAAACAGCTGATATATACAGGTGATAAAGAGAACGAAGTAAATCGACCTATACCTCGACAATAACATATACTAAATAACTTATGAAAGACAAGAAAATAAAATGCACTCAAACTAATGTATAGATACACATTCTAATGAAAATTTCGCATGGATATTTTCAAAAATTATTTGAGAAAAGTAAATTTCTGATTTCTGACTTCTAGTTGAGGGATGTTGAGATGATATATAAACAAATGGTAGCAAATCTGCACATATAAATATCTGTTTGAATTGCATCTAAGTTATTTCGTGAAGTAAATTTCTGCTAGAAATTTAGCAATTAGAAATCATCGTTTTAGTAAAAATTGGTTCCAATTTGAGATTTGTCATGACCTCGACATGTGCATTATTCAAAATTTCTTGCAGATACCGAATGTCGAATAATTGTGTTGTACTAATCGACGCTGATTGTGCACCAGTACTAAATAACAAAGAAAGCTAATAATTGTCACTCCTTGAATCTATCTGTAGAAAAGAAAAACACTAAACAAAATTTTCTAGATCATACGTTTCCGCCAAATTGACCGTTTCATTGAACAACTCTATTGGAATTGCATCATCAGGCAATTTTCTTCTTTGAAATATACGTTTTCTCTTTTTAAAACCAAATTTTCGTTTGATTGTCGAAGCTTTATATTTGTGTTTAGACAATGTAGATATTCCAGCATCTTTGGCATGAGAATAGTTAGTAGTTGAGTCACTTTTCAATGATGATGATCCGCTACACGTATAATTCGAATCTTCACCTTCCATCATTGACCATAAAACTAAAACAATGATATTATAACAAAAATCTAATGAAATAATTCGTTAGACAATAGATTTCATTTTACAAAAAAAATTTCTTTACTTCATACACTTTACTGAACTTGAAATAAAACAATATTTCGATAGATCAAACGTAATGAGTCAAAATTTGTCACAATCAGAATATCACACAATTACCAAATAAAAGTGCAAAAAAATGTGCTAAATTCGAACAATATGTACATTTATTAATGGTTTTGTTCGTGATAGTATACCTTACCGCGACGTATATATATCTAACGAATCAACTAGTTAATGAACTGCGACATCTATTTAAGATCTCTAAATATTCTATGGCAACAAATGAGTGCCAATAATCGAATCAAATATCTCTTGAGAGCAATTTTTAACAAAAAGGTATAAAAAACTGAGTTTACAGTGCTATTTCTCATGAAAGACCTTTCTTAAGTAATAATCGCTTGCGAAAATGTCATTTATTTTTTGACGAGTATATGATAAGTCATCATTGGAGTTCAATAAGACAACTACTGTAGCTCAAAATAATCGGAAAAAATGTATTTGACATAATTTACGTTGAATTCGAAACGATTGAAGAGATCACACTACGGTGTAGTTGCATAGTACTTTAGTTTGTTTAAGTTTTTAAAAAAATTATTACAAATTTTGCATAGTTTTAGAGTATAAAAGAGTTTTTTTTATTGTCCAAATACAAAATTTGAAAAAAAAAACATTTTAATATAGAGAGGAGATGAAAATAGGGTCAGATAAAAAAAAACTCGTTTTTCATGATTTTTTACTTTTGACCGTATATCAAAACTATGATCGCTTTTCCATGTTTTAATTCAACATAAAATTTCTGTTCCGCTCAGTATACACAGAATTCGATGGCGCATCTTATGGTTATTTTATTTTTTTTCCTTCAATTAGTTTTAATCCCGAAATCATAGGCAAAAGTTTCAAAAAATACTGAAAATCATGCAAAACTGAACTTTGAAAAGAGAACGCTGTTTCTCCGTCCATATTCATTGTAGATTTCTGAAAATTTTATGGTATACATAACTTTTAGTGCTCTATCCGATGGTACATAAATCGGGTTAAAATTGTTGAAAAAAAAATTTTTTTATTTTCATGACCATGGGTAGGGGCCCCAAGGGTGTCTATCTTGTGAGAGGTGTAGTGAAGCCAATTTTCGTCGGGCCTTCATGAAAATTGGATGGTATACGCAGTTTCTTCTGCTCTACAAAATGGACGAAAAAAAAATCAGGGGATCAGGGGGTGGTAAGCCCCCCCTTAAGTCCAAGAAATTAATAACGTAAAAACTTTTGAATTCGATGATTGCCTGAGTCTGATACATACAAATTAAGTTGACTATCAAGACATAGAGAAGAGAGTACGTTGAATGTAGTTGCATTACTACCAGTTATTTCTGTAATTCCAGCTATTGTTGAACCAATTGATTGTCCAGCATAAAAAAATTGAATACGGGAATTCCATCTCTCAGCCACATACATATTTCCCATAGGATCAAGGACTACATCGATCGGATTATTGAAAGATGTTGATGTGTTACCAGCAAAACCACTGATATTACCTGCGAGGAGTGTCCAAGTGGTTGCACCAAGTGGATATTGAACAATATTATGCGCACCATGATTGGCAATGATTAAACTGTTGGAATATAAATCGAGATGTATACCTACAGGAGCTAATAACTGTGTATTAGAAAGTCCAGATTCTCCAAGTAATCTAGTACCATTCGTAGCACCTGATGCATATGACATTAGTCGACCATTATCAAAATCGGCTATATAAAGTGTGCCTAATGTTGGATGAAGAGCAATACCATAAGGACGACTCAATTCATTGTAGGCAGATCCATTAGAACCTAGAAAAATATAATACAACTTATTTTTGTGTTTTTAATCCTATAAGCAGTTCAAAACCGAGATACTAGATTGTTTTCTTACCTGTACCAGCAACAGTTGTTCCAAAAATATCTCCATTACGCCAGAATTGGATTCGATGATTAGTCCTATCTGTTATATAATAATCTCCATTTGCATCTATGATTATATGTGATGGATTGGATAGATGATATGGTGATGAACTATTTGTTCCATTTCCAGCTATGGTCTGACCAAAGGAACTACCAAATAGATATTTCTGAACTCGATGATTTGAATAATCAGCAACGTAGAGATTATTTGCATAGTCCATCATAATACCAAAAGGAAAAGATAGACGGATATTAGTCTTACCAGGACTTCCACTGATGCCTGCGACAGTGATCCCAGTCGTATTCCAACGGAGTATAAGCTCAGTATCTGTAATAAAATATAGAATATCTGTTTTATCAAAAGCTTCTCATCAGGAAATTTTCATTAGGATTTCTTTTTGTTGATTCTTTCGTAATGCTACCCCTCATCACTGTACAATCTATTGAAAAGAGTAAGGCAATTTTACCGTATGTAATTGTTCCTTTTGGTTTAATCAAGAGAACAAGAAGAATGACAGCAACAATCACAATAAGAAGTAAAACGGTAAGTAAAGATACAATAAAATATCGACGTGAATATCTATAATGAAGATTAAAGAAAAAAAATACAACTGTTGTCTATAAATCATTGATACAATACAATACTAACTTATTCTTTTTCTTTTTGGGTTTTTTATGATAATCTATTGTCATACTTGTTTGCTTTGATGATTCGATTTGAAATCTCTTTAATATTTAAATTAACTGAATGAAATAAAAATGAAAAGAATAATGTACAGCACCACCTCCTGAGAATTCACTTTGGATGATCTTGATAGATGACTTGTTTTAGTCAAATCACTAATTGGTGAACATAATCTTTGTGTTAAATTGTCATTTTTTATATTCTTTGGCAGTAGAAAAATAAGAAAGTGTAGTCATGTAAAAGAATCTCTTACTTGTGAAAGAGATAGATGTCGTTCATGTATTTTAGGATTATTAACTGACTGTGAAAATATTTGTTTTTGATAATTCGAAATCTATTCAATAAAAAAAAACTCTTCTATGAAATAAATTCTTCATCAATTTTACTGTATGCCAGTTGTTATTAGTTGAAGGAACAGTTTTTGGTAATCGAATATTTACCGGAATGACAATATTATTTGGTCGTCTTTTTTTAATTGATGAATGTTTATGCTGTATTTGATTGATTAAAAAAAATTAAAATATATGATTAGAATAAACTCACTGATTGATGAAGTGATGAGTGACGACGATAATGTGAAACTTTGACAATACTTGTTTTTTTTTGTTGTATCATTGTATTATGATTTGTATTAGAATAACTTTCTTCGTGGTGTATGGAAATGAGATTCATTTTATTCATCAAATTCTCAAAGAAATTCATATGACTTCATTCATAGATTACATTTTTAATCAAATGAAAATATTTCCCGAAACAATTCTTTAGGTGATTTTTTACGCTGAAAAAGATGAAAACATTTTCGAAAAAAAAATAGGTCTATTGTATTAAAAATGCCGAATTTTCAGTCATTTTGTCGAAGTATAGGAATTACATATTTCTAAGCCTCATAATTATCATTTTTTTTAAGGAATTTTTTTTGTGAACAGATTTCGACAATTTTAATTACAAAATACGTTAGATGTTTTATGGAGCTGACCAAGTTCTTTGGATAACGTTGAATATACGCCATTTCATAGCAGCAAATTGTAAAAGTGATGTATTTTAAGAATAGAATAGTGTCAGAAAGATGAAATTTCGTTGAATGGTGAGGCCATCTTTAAATGTGGTGTCTTTCATATGGGCTAAGTGCTTGTAAACGATTGGTGTTTTAAAGTGATTCATCGAATATTAAGAAGAAACTAATCCAGTAGTACTTTTCTTTTTTTTTCCGAAAATTCGTGTCTTCATGCCGAGATCAAAGTATTGTGAACATCCGACTAAACACGCAAATTTTGTCCGTTTACCGAAAGGAATAATGGCTGTATCGATACAGCTATCAAATTTTTTGCTTTCTCGGTATAATATGATTGATACCGAAATCCGTTGGTTATGTGCAAGATGCCATTCTTTTGAATTAAAAGAAATGACGAGTCACCAGGCGGAAGAGATGAGCGACGTTGAAGCTTCGAATGATGATGATGAAAATGATAGCATGTTGATAAAATATATTAATATTTTGATTATTTTTGAATAATTCATAATTTAGTTTGTATAAATCCTTGTTAAACTTTTGATTAATATGATAAACACTTTTAATTATCATATTTTTGTTCTACTGCTATCTTTTTTTCCTGTTGATATCGAAAGTGTTATATATACAGGGTTGGAAATAATATTTTGCCAGAAGGCTACCGCTACTATTTTCAATAGAGCATGTAATGAATTTTATACCAAAGAAAGCCCGTGAAAAATGGGGTTAACTGATAATAAAAAAAAGGATTATGGAAAGTTTAAACAATTTTTCATGGCATAATTTTCAAATTTAATTTTTGAATAGTCCTAGGGCATAAAAAAATTGAGTTTTTCTCGGAAAAATGAAAATAGCTTTGCTCTAATAATTATAGGACTAACTATGACTCAGAAGGTGCAATTTTTCTTTTGCGTTCTGTCGTCTGCTCCTCGTGGTCTTAGTGAATAAAAGGGATTTCTTTCTTATCAGAATGATCGAGTTTGGGCGAAAAGTATCGATGATATTGAAGAAGATGAACGTTACCGTGAAATGGTTAAAAATCAGGTGTGCATCGGAATTTTCGTTATATTTACAGTCAAGAAGTTACATTGGGTCATCAAAGATAAAGGTGAATCTTGGATTGGTTAATATTTTCGTGATATAATCTTAACTGAAAACGTAATTCTATTCTTAAAAAATGAAGAAAATGTTATCGATCCAGATGAAGTCGTATTTGGCCTGGAAATTCTCCAGATCTAAATGTCGCAGAACATATTGGATCAATCATCAAAGACGAAGTCAAGAAAAAAAGTTATCAGAAACCAGAGATTCTCATTATCTTGAAGAAACATAAGCTGTAATTTTTTTTGTTCATCATATCTATCGTATTGTATTAACATCTGATATTCTTATAAAATAAAAATTTAGTAAAAAAAAATGAATACAATTGATAAATCCACAATAAAATCGGTGGTAAATCGCGATTAACCACCAAACTTTCACTTTTATATTAATATATTCACAAGATTTAATATCAGAGCAGGAATTATTTATAATGAACTATATTCTACATATGATGATCAAACTTTTTCTTTTGCAACAGTTAAAAGATGAGTTGAATGGTTTCGTTTTCACAAAATTTAATTTAGTAATTAATATCAATCGGAAAATTAAAATATCCAAAAACAAAATTCAAAATGTTATATATTTGATCGTCATTTGATAAAATCAAGAGATTTTTCCATAACTTGAATAAATTATTTATGTTGTCTGATGATTATGGATAGAGAACAAGAGCAATATTATCAACATCACCATTAGCAATAGTACCTGCCGTACGAGTTATAGTCACTGTTACTGTAATAAAACGGGTACCAGCAGGCACAAATCCTTGAGTCTGACGAAAGAGTAAAGCTATTTTATTTCCTCTCGCACCGGCAAGAACTGGTCCTATAGTAATTCCACTACTAATTGTTTGATTTAATTGATTGAGAAAAGTTAATGAAATTTGTGCATTATCATTTTCTGCATTATATCCACCAATCCATGCTGAAAGATTAAACTTAAGAGCTTGAGTATCAATAAAATCTGGATCAGCATAATTAGTCAAATCAATTGTTTGCCACATTGATGTTAATGCAGAATTTTGACCAGCAAAATAACAGTTTCCTCTGTCACTAAAAACAAACGAAGTGACAATATGAAAGTCGCAGCTGTTTTTCTTACTTTGGTCCCGGAGTTGTCAAGGTTTGTCTGTAGTAGAAACCGCCATAGGTAACTTGTGAGATGGTTCCATTACTGTTCCATCCAGTTGGACTGGTGACTCCATTGCTACTTTGACAAGGACCATCTTCCGCATTCCCATTTTTACCATATTCACATAAAACACTTAAAAACAAATAAACTATAATATGAAAAAGTAATTGTAGTTTTCACAATTTGACTAGAACTGATAACAAAAAGCAAAAGAATACTGGACTTATAGAATATTTATATCTTCCGCTCTGTACGTTTGATTAACGTTATTAGGATACTTAAAGTAAATTATCTTTAATAAACAAAATCGATAGATTACCTGGAGCTGATGTTGTTCTTGTAGTTGCTGTTGTTGCTGTAGCTAAATAAAAAAAATCTGATCTATGTATACTTGCAAACATGTAAGTTTGTTTGTTTTTTTAATAAAAGAAAATCAGTAGATTACTTGTAGTCAATGTTGTTTCTGTAGTCATTGTTGTTGTAGCTAAATAAAAAATATGAAATAAATAATTTTATAAATATATGAATGGATATATCATAATCTGTGATTTTAATATAGAATGCCAACACTACAAGAGCGTTTCTTCCGAATCATTAGTTTTTTTTTAAATAAAACAAAATCAATAGATTACTTGTAGTCGACGTTGTTTCTGTAGTTGAGGGTGTTGAGGGTGTTGAGGGTGTTGAGGGTGTTGAGGGTGAGGGCGTCTCTTTGTGAACGTAGAAAATTGAAAATTGAAAATTGAAACTTCAAAGTTGAAAGTTGAAACTTGAAATTTCAAGTTGTAAAGTTGAATTCAACTTTCAAATCGGACACTACTGCGAATTTTCATTATTATTATCTTGATAATCAACAAACTCGAAATCATCAATCGATTATCTTTGGCTTAAGAGAACTTAATTCATCACAAACTAAAATTTGTTGTTCAAATAACAATTCTCCAACAAATCCACCAATTACAAATGATAAATTTCATTTTACTTCAAATTATCAATTGAGAATTTATTCATCAGGTTGTTATTTTCTCGATAAAAATAATCAATGGAATGATCAAGGTCTTCGTGTTGGACCTTTAACAAATCATAATCAAACTCATTGTTTAACTTTATTTAATAGCACTTAACAAATTAGATCTACGAGCACATCTATAATACAGAACGAGAGAGAGAGATTCGGTGATTGGCTATACGAACAATTGATTTAGATTATTTAAAATTCACAAAACTATCTCGTGATCTATGATGAGTTTTTTTTTATGAGTTTCATAATCAAATAAAATCAAATGATTCTAACTCGAAAATTCGTTTTAAGAACATTTATCAGATTGATGGCAAATTTGACGAGTAATCGTTTTAGTTCTGATGTGCGAACATTGATTTAAACTATTTTAGCGTCAAATTTCTTTATATTCGAAGAAAAATATTCTTACATTGATTTCAAACAACCAAAACTTAAGTGTATTCTTTTAAATCTTCATTTTATTAATAATTTCAAACATTATAACGTTAAATAACCCAACAACTATTTTTCTTCCTAAAAGTTTTATGAAATATCTGTTGTTTGATTGGTATGGATTGAATATGACTAAACTATTATCATTTCGATTTGATAATATATGTTGTAAGATGAAAGATTCAAGATGTGTATGTATCCCGTTTATTCATGAAAACACAATCAACACATATGACAGAAATGGAAGAATACCATACACGTAACAGAAAGAAAAGAAATGAAACACAATGAAGAAATACCTTCGAACAATGTATTACATTTTAAATAAACAATATTTCTACTCTCTATTGTGTCATTCTTATTGAGACTTTCTTCTACTTCTAGTACACATGACGTTTTTTTTATTCGAATTTTCAATGCAGGAGTTAATTAACAAATCTAATAATTTTGATGCAGGTGAAAGAAGCCATCCAATAATTCATTGTAATATTCTTTTGCACACCTCAAACGACGAACGACAACGATTGCATTTGTGCTTATTCATACTGTGAAAAGATTGTTTTAATGAAAGGCAGCAAAACTATTTCAAATGTTAAAATTTCATATTCTAAAAAGTTTCATAAACGCAAAAGACGATCACGACACTATCCATCATCGAATAGAATTCATGCTCAAGTTAAATCTCAAAATAATATCTCAACTATTAGTAAAACACTTCAATCTTCCAGCTCATCTTCTCAACGAATTATATATGATCAAAATTCTCTTTCTTCACTAAAAGCAGTCGAACTGTTGGATAATAAAGTATGTTCAACTAATATAGAAATATGCATTTAATAATTTCTTTTTCAGAATGTTACAAATAATTATCATCGAGTTTTACAAACAAAAAAGAATAAAAAGCATTCAAGACGACGGATGGTTAACTCATTGATAATTGGTTTTCTTTTGATG
>Ga0209960_1003558_pt1 | contig 13218 bp, 10 predicted proteins | sample ThiBiot_500_plan_2_FD_183947 | JGI IMG/M metagenome (GOLD analysis project Ga0209960, IMG submission 183947) | Wastewater bioreactor microbial communities from Cape Town, South Africa - Thiocy_expt_500_plan (SPAdes) | ecosystem: Engineered > Bioreactor > Thiocyanate-remediating >... | reverse complement strand
AACCAAGAACATAAAATTTGAAATAAAATAAATAAAATCATAAAATAGAGTAGATGACATAAAATTTGAAGATTTTGAAGGACTTGAGACAATACCTATTGAAATTCGAACAAAAGGAAGTCAAGAAATAGCAGAATATTTGATAGATTTAGCAAGATCTTCACAATCCATTTATAGAACAAAGTTAATGGTTGTTGGATTTGAAAATGTTGGAAAAACAAGTTTATTAGATTGTTTATTTCCATTGACTGATTTAATTGAAGTTCCCTATATGCTTGGTTTAAGTTCCTATCTTTATTCATTTACTCTTGAAGGAAAGTATTTAAGGCAAAGTAAAATTAATACTCCAGATGTGATATTCAAGCAATATATTCTTGAAAGTAAGAAATGGATAATTGAAAAAACGATATCATCAAACCAAAATGTTATCCTTGAACTTAAAAGTCAATCAAAAGAAGAACTTAAGTTAATTTTCCAAAATCAAAAAACAAGTGAGATATGGTATGAAAGACTTTCAAGATTAATCTCAAATTCAGCAACCCATGGAATTGAAGTTAATAAACATATTTGGAAATCTTCATTATTTGATTCCAAACGAATTTCAAACCAAAGACAAAATAGAAGAGATCAAATAGAATTATCTGCATGGGATTTTGCAGGACAATCAGATTATTATAATACTCATCATTATTTTCTCTCAAATCGATCAACTTTCTTAATTTTATATAGAATGGATAAAGGAGATAAAGGGCTTCAAAGTTTAGATTTTTGGTTCAAATCTCTTTCATCTCATTTGGATCAAAATCATTGTGATAGTAATAACAAACCTTATTATTCAATTATTATTGTTGGAACCTTTTTGGATTCTGAATTTGTAAGTCAAGAGGGAGATTCCAAAAATGAGAGAAGAGCTAAAGTTATGGAGATGTACACTAATAATGGGTTGAAGTCACCCCCCTTTTATATTGAAGTGAGCTGCTCAACATTGGAAAATATCGATATCCTAAGAGAGATTATATTTAATGTCACGTTAGGTCATTCATATATGGGAGAGAATGTTCCAGTTGGATATTTAGCAATTGAAAAATCCATTAATTTTCTTCGAAAACAATATCAACAACATCCAATAATTGGAATAAAAGAATTAATTAAGGATGTACAGTCTAGGTCATCATTTCTTTTTGATTCTGATTTCACGAAGAGGGCTTTAACATTATTACATGAATGGGGAACTTGTATTTACTTTAACAATTCAACTGAGTTATCAAAATTAGTTGTTTTAGATCCTCAATACTTAACCTCAAAAATTTTGGGAGATTTATTTAGAGCAGATGAAGTATCAAGAAAAACAAGAGCAAATGGAATAATTGAATATTCTCAATTAAAAAATATTTGGATGGGTTCAGCTACTTCCATTGATATTTATTTGTCATTATTAGAAAAATTTGAAGTTTGTTTCGTTTTAAAAGTTCAACAGGATAATAATTCAAAGGAAATGCAAAATCAAAATCAAAATTTGAAAAAGAAAGGAAGCACAAATTCCATTGTGAAAAATGAAAAAGAACAAGAAGAAATGAAAGACAAGAAAATTATCATTCCAAATTTACTTCCAGATTCACAATCGATTGAGGAAATAAAGGAAAAAAATCGATTAAGATTAAATGAATTAAGTGAATTGCAAAAAACCAAATCAAATCGAATAGAAGTTGAAGAAATTCAAAATGAGAGAAAGAGAATTGAACAAGATGCTCTTAGAATCAATCAAACGGAAATTGCAATGCAAATAATAAAAGGAAAACTGGAATTAAAATGGCCAACAATAATTCCAAGAGGAAAAATAGAAATTGAAAGAATATTTTCATTTAATCAAGTTCCAAGTGAAATGGTATCAAGATTATTAGTTAGATTTCATGAAAAAATAGTTGATGATATCATTTGGAGAAGAGGTGTATTATTAAATTATTCCAATGATTCTAATGTTTTATGTTTATTAGAAGTCAATATGTTGGAAAATCTCTTTGAAATTAAGATTCGAGGAAATAAAAGAAATGAAGAAAATGAAAGAGATGAAAGAGATAAATGTTTAGAAATGATGAGTTATATTTATGAAGAGGTGAAGATTGTAAGTAGTAATTATGGAGGAGTGAAATGGAGGGAATGTGTCAGATCTCCTCATTTTTCAAAAGCATTAGTTGAATTAAGTCATATAATTGAAGATTGTAAATTAGAATTAAAGGATAGAAAATTGAAATGTCCAATGACTCATTTTCCAATTTATGGTGAACATCTATTAATTAAAGCTGGTTTAATTGCTTCTGACCTTCATCAAAATAACATAGGTATTTTCTTTCCTTCTTTCATAAAACGAAACAAAACAAAAATAATGGATCAATATATTAGGAAATAATTATTGGAAATATAGTTATCAAAGTCAAAAACAAGGAAATCAAGAAGGTCAAGAAAGTCAAACAGAAACAATCTTCAAAAATTCAAAAATATTGGTTGATGAAGAGTACAAAAAAGTTGAATACTTACTCAATTTATTTGGATTTGAACTTTCAAAAATTGATAAAATTATTGGAATTGAAAATAAAAATTGGAAGAGATCTATTGAAGTTCGTGGTAAACAACTATATGGTCAACATAAAGATACTCCAAATTTATTCAAGAAAGAAGATTGGATTGAACAATCTGAACCAGAATTAAGAAAATCATTTCTTCAATATTTGGGTGATTATATTTCAAAATTTAGGGAAGTAGGATGGAATTATGGAAACAATGTAATATTTTATTTTGTCAATTTTTCAACTATTTCTTTTTTATTTTATTTTTTTAAAAAAACAAAAAATCAATCAATATAGTCATTTGTTATTCCAATGATCCAAGGCACAGATGAAGATGCAGCATGGAGAATCTGTATATTTTATTGAATTATGTTTCTTCTTTTATTTTTATCTTATTAATCTCCTCAACAAAATTTTTAGGTGATAATGGATTTGGAACAGCTTGTAAACTTGATGCTGGTTATTATTCGAAAGGTATTATTTTATTTTTATTTTATTATATTTTATTTAAAAAAATGTTGATTTCAACTCAATATTTTTTTTTTCAAAAAAAAAAGGAGTCTACATGACAACAAAAGCAACATATGCAGAAAAATATTGTCAAAAGAGACCTAAAGTATTTATTATTGGATTTGTAGTTGTTGGGAATCCTTTCCCAGTGATTGAACAGCCTTTTATGACAGATGATAAAGGAGAAGTAATTATAGAAAAACAAGAACAAAAAGACAAGAATGGAATGAATTCTTATAAACCAAAGAAAAACGAAAAAGGATATTTAGGACAACCATTAAATCATGGATATCAATCTCATTTTACCATTGGTTTGCTTTCATTTCTTTCTTACTTTTCAATTCTTATGCCTTGAAATACAAGTCTAATTTTTTTTTTTTTTTTTTTTTTTTTTTTTTTTTTTTTTTTTTTTTTTTGACTTTCCAATAATAGTTGATGGAAGGAAGATAGGTTCAGCATTTCCCATTAAAAAAGTCACTGAAACAAATGAAGATTGGATAGCAGATGAATTAGTTACTCATGAATCACAAATTTATCCTAGTTATCTCATTTACTTGCAGTGAAACATCAAATCAATTTTTGATGGATTTTCTCTTCCAACTTCCCTCTTGCTTCTGTTTGTTTGTTTTTGAAATTTTGTTCCCTTCTTCCTGCAATAATCTTTGAAAAATTGATGAAACTACGTCCAATTGTCCGGTTTCATTTCTTGGTTTGATTCCAGACTTACTTTTGTCCTTTTATTGGTTTGCCCTTTGGGAAATAAAAAGATGGAAGAAAGACAACTTTGGAAAGCTTGTGAGGATGGAAAAGTTGAAGAAGTTCAAAAATTACTTCAAAATGAACATATTAACATTAATCGGCTAGATCCTAAACATTCAATGACACCTTTTTTTCGTGCTTGTGGATATGGACATTTTGATATTGTGAAATTATTACTAAGTGATGAAAGAGTTGATATCAATAAACCACAAGGTGAAGGAGCAACACCATTTTTTATTGCTTGTGAAAAAGGACATATTGGAATAGTTAAATTATTATTAAGTGATGAAAGAACTGATATCAATAAAGCAACCAATGGTGGAGCAACACCTTTTTATATTGCTTGTCAAAATGGACGGATTGATATAGTAAACTTATTACTAAGTGAGAAAAAAATTGACACAAATAAAACAAGAGATGGTGGTTTTACTCCTTTTTATATCGCTTGTCAAGAAGGACATACTGAAATTGCGAAAAGGCTCTTAATTAATAAGAGAATTGATATCAAGAAACCAACAAATGATGGTGCAACGCCTTTTTTTATGATTTGCTCTCAAGGGCAAATTGAAATTGTAAAGTATCTGTTAGCATGTGGAAGAGAAATAGATATCAATAAAAAGTGGAATAATACAAAAACACCATTGGATATCTCAAAAGAACGTTCAACTTCAACTCAAAAATTTAGTAATGAAACTGATGAACAATTTCAAAAAGCAAAAAAAAATTGTTCAAAGATTGTTGAATTAATAGAATCATTTCAAAGAAATCCAGTTGATACAAGAGAAAAATTGAGAAAAGAACTTGGTTTACCTGGTAAATTTATTTTTATTTCATTATCATTCATATTATTAATGTTGAAAGGAAAGTTGATAAACATTAATTGAAAAATTTAGACCATGAAGAAGAAATAAGAAAAGAGGCAGAACAGAAATTGGAAGGGGAAAAGAGAAAATTAGAAGAAGAAAGGAAGAAAATTGAAGAAGAAAAACAAAAGTTGGAAGAAAAGAGAAAAGAGACAGAATCAAAAAGTGAAAATTTTTATTTTCAAAAAAACAAAAAAACTCAACACTTTTATTTATTTTATAATAGAATCAACCTACGAAATTGAACACAATGGAAAATTATACAAATTAAAAACAGCTGCAAAAACATTACCAGAATTAGCAGATGATATTAAATTAAAAATTAAGCTTCAAGAAAATGATGAACTTGTTTTAGAATTCAAAGAAAATGGAAATTTATTTGTTTTGGATGAAATAGAAGATTTGGAGGAAGGAATGAGAATCAAAGTTACAACTCCTTCAACCCAACCTCAACAAAAAACTCCTGGTAAATTTGCTTAATTCTTTCATTTTCATTTTCTTTTTTCTTCACTCTTTTTTTTTTTTCTCATTTTTTTTTTAAAAAAAAAATAGAAATATCAAACATGAAAATCTCACCATCAAATCCTAGTGTATTTTTAACACATACATGGGTCAAAGACGAGTTAAATCGAGATAATCATGCGCGTGTTGCAGCTGTAAACAAACTCCTACAAACATGGTTTGATGAAGATAAAATGGTTGAACATATTTATCAAAAGATGGCTCAAGGAATTGATGATAGTGATATTATTTTAGTTTTTATTACCAAAGCTTATATGGAAAAATTAAATACTGAAGGACATGACAATTGTAAAAAAGAGTTCACTTATGCAATTACTCGAAAAAAGAAAATGATCCCAATTGTGATGGAGCCATGTATGAGAGATCAGGAGCACTGGATTGGAACTCTTGGAGTTAATTTAGCTGGTGATTTATATGTGAACATGAGTGAAAGCAATTCAGAAAATGATGTTATTGCTTTAGTTGAACGTGTGAAAAAGACTTGGTCCTAAACCAAAAAATAAAATTTGTATGATTTTCACAATAAACATTTCTTTTCATTGAATCTTCTTTCCTCTTCGAACTGTGAACAAAATCAAAAAATCAAAAGAAAAAAAAATCAACCAATCAGAACGGTTTAAAGAAGAAATGTGTCCAATCATGAAGTCGAAAAATGAAAAATAAACAAAATAAACATGGCGAAAAATGTTTTGATGAATGGCGTTGTTCAACTCGTTTCGGCTTTGACTGATCTTCAGGTAACTTACTTATTCAGAACCTTTGATCTTGTCTTTTTGTATTTCATCAATCATTTCATTCATTTATATTTGATTGATTTTTTTTCCTCCTCTTTGATATTTTCAAAAAGAAAAAAAAATTGTTTAAAATTAAAATTTTAATTTGTTTCGCTATTGATTGTTTTCATGAATCATTGATTTGAAGATGTCTTTGATAGATTTTCTATTTGAAAGCTTTTTGGGATCAATCAAGCAATCAATTTAATTCAGTCATTCAACTCTTTGTATTTGCATTTAAAGAAAAAGATAAAAGCAAATCAAAATAAAATAGAAAAATGACCCAAATTTCAAGATGTGTATGGATTTTGGATTGCGTGAACTAAAGTATCATAAGTTTCTTGATACAGATGAAAAGAAAGTTGGAAAACAGTATGAACAGTAATTTTTTTTAATTAGTCATTGATTTTCGTTTTGGTTATAAATATTAATCTTACAATTCAAATTTGAAGGATGATTGAAAAACTCGATTTTCATTGCCAGTATACAAAATCTCAAGCATTAAAGGAACTTCTAGATCAATTTTTATCAATTCCTCTTGATAACAAATTTTCAGTTATATTTTTTATATTCTTTTTTTTTTTCAAAACAAAAACAAAAAAAACAAAAAAAGTCAAATATCCATTATTCAATCCTTTCCTTCTTATTTGAATTATCTGAATCTCCAATCACATCTGAATATGTTCCTTCTATGTCTTCAGATTCTTCTGAAGGGAATGAAACAGAAGACCTTGAACTTTACATGCAAGAAACGGAGCTTGAGGTTTATTTGAATTGGATTTTAAAAGAAAAAGAAATTGAAGAGAAAAAAAACTATTAATTAGGGATTTCTCCAATTTTCAGATGTTAAAGATGAATCTGATTGGACAGATGAAGATGATGATGATGATGAGAAAGAAGATAAAGAAGAACAAGAGGAAAACGAAAATGAAAATGAAGTATCTAAATATGATAAAATAAATGGAAATGTACAATTAAATGTTAATGGAATCCAATCAAGAAATATTTTTCAAGTGAGTCCCAAATTATTGAAAAAAATAATAAATAATAAAATTTTAAAGGACATTGAATTTCGAGAAACCAAAGTTGATGAAAAGCAACTGAAATTTATTTTGGAAAAACAATTTTGGAATGAATTTAAGACACTTAATTTTTTAGAGATAGGTATTTTCTGATAGAAATTTCACTTCAGTCAAATTATTAACCAATTATCAATCAAAATTTAATTCAAGAGAAGAAATTAAATCATTTCCCTTTATATGGAAATGAAAGAAACGTCAATTATGTGAAAGAAATTCATTTATATCGAGAAGTCATTTTTATGATGAGAGGATTTTCAACTTCAATTTTTCATAAAGATCCTATCTTCAAGGTAATTATTTTCCTTTTTTTTTTCTTTTTTTCTTTTTTCTTTTTTTCTTTTTCTTTGAAAAACAACTATATTTTTAATTAGGTTCCTTCAACAATTTTTACCACCCATTTATCAAATGGTGCAATTCGTAATTTGATATCTGTGTTTGTTGATATTGCAAATAAATTATTGGAATTGAGATCCTTTCTCCAAAAGTATGATGATCTTTCTTCAATCCTTTTACTTCTCTTTTAAATAATTAACTTAATCTAGATATTTTGAATTGGCATCACAATCTTTACTTTCAGAACCAGAAGAATGTTTTCTTGTTAAATTTCAAAACCAATTAGATAATTTTGATATGCTTTTAACTCAAGAAGAGTGCCTTTTTGCTCAAAACGGTTTTTCTTTTTTTTTTTGATTTCAATTATTATTAACAAATTCAAAAAATTACTCTAGTGACCAACTCTGATAAAATCATCTATATTTCATTGTTTAATTTAAGTTGTAAAATAGAAACTGAAATTCATCTTTTTTCTTTTATTCACCACCTCATCTCTCAAGTTTATTATATCTCATTTGAAAGTTTCTTTTTTTTTTTTTTTTTTTTTTTTCAAAAAAAAAAAAAAAATTAAAATAAAATTTTGTAATAGATCAACCTTGGAAGAGGGCTTCTAATTTACTAACAAAACTATATCCTTTGATTTTTTTATTTTTTATTCTTTTTGTCTCATCTTTACCCTCTCAAAATATTAATCCTTAACTTTTACTTACATTTATTGAAAGTCAAATACTTCAATTCTCTGGAAATGAATCTTTATTTATTCCAATTTTTGAATTATTTTTAACTTCTATTCAACCTTACTTTGATGCTTTTGAGGATTTAATTCTCAATGGATCAACAGGAACATACAAAAAAAAATCTTTTCTCAAGACGTATCATTTTTTCTTTTGGATTTTTTTTTTCTTTCCTTCTTTCTTTTTGATATTTCTTTCTTTTCTTTATTGTTTCAAATATCGAAAATATTTAGAGAGATATGGGAAGAAGTTAATATTATTCAAGAAAATGAAAATCAAGAGGATCAAATTTCCAAAATGAAGGATTTGTTGCCAATAATTTTCCATCCTTTTTTTGCGTCCTTCCAAAAATTAAAAAAGTACTTCTTATTAATGAAAAATCTTGGAAAGGTATTTCATTTTCGATTTTCTTTTCTTTCTTTTTTTCCTTGATAAATTAATAACTTCTTTTAAAATTATAAAAGGAAAAACAATACTCTGGAAAAAAACCTGAACTATTTTATACTTGGATTCATGGTTTCAACTTTGAACGTCCAATAAAAAAACTTGAAGCTAAATATGAAGAACAAATTGAAAAGGAAGAAGAAGAAGGTGAAGAAGAAGGCAAAGAAGAAGAAGAAGATGATGATGATGGTGATAATGATAATGAAGAAGAGATCGAAATCGAAGAGCAAATTCCATTAAATTCTCTAACATTTCCAAAATCAAATTTCCTTGTTCTTGGAGAATTAATTGATTTCGAGAAACTAAACTCTCCCTCTAAAGTTTCAAATTCCCCTCAGATTCAAAACAACTTAATCAATTTGCTTGAAATAGCTCAGCACACATACTCTTCAACACTACCCCTAAATCAAATCATTGAAAATTCAACAAGAGCTATCTTTCAACAAATTTTTGTCATGATTGGAAATATTGATGAACCAATTAAGTTTTCAAATTTAGATATTATTCAACTTTTTCAAGATTTGAGAGGGATATTTCTTTTTGAATCTGGCGATTTAATGCATGAGTTTACAACTAGTCTTTTTAAATTGGTATTTCTTTTTTTTTTTTTTACCTTCACCTTGAACATTTTTCTTGGGAATAGGAATTGAGTTCTCGGGATTTGAGTTCTCATGAATTAAATTATCTTTTTCAAGAATCTTTTGAAATTACAAATCAAAAAAAGCCTGTTTTTTCTTGTTCTCTCTCATTAAATACTGAAACAGAGGTTCAACTTTTTTTTTTCTAATTTCTTTTTACTCATTTTCATTTTTTCATTCCATTTTTTAGAAAGAATTACTCAAAGGAAGAAAATATGAAATCGAATTTGAATATCAAGTATTTTCCTTTCTTTTTTTTAAAAAAAAAAAATTCAAAAAAAAAAAAAAAAAAAAAAAAAAAAAAAAAAAAAAAAAAAAAAAAAAAAAACATGTATCATATTTTTTTTTTTCGTGGCGACCTTTGAAAAATTTACACCCCCAATTAATTATTTGATTTTCCAATTTCAATTGTTGGATTAATAACTCATCTTTGCCTTTTTATAAAATAACTTTCAAGTTTTTATTTGATTCACATTTTTACTTGGTTAGTGAATTAGAAATTGAGTTTTTTTTTTTTAAAAAAAAATGACTTGACATTACACCATTTCATTTTCTCGAGCCAAGATGGAATAAAACCTTCTTATTGATATCTTCATTATTTTATTTTACTGAATCACTATGTTTTATTCAAAAGATTAGGTTTTCGTGAAGTAGTTGAGTTTTAAAGAAATTCGGATGGCGAAGTCGCAATATGAATACGTCAAAGGGTTTGAAGTTGATGACTCGCTTTTAAAGAACACTTGGATTGTTGTAAGAATTGATGGAAAAGGATTTACAAAGTATTTGATTTTCTTGTTCAATATTTTTTGTTTTATTTGTTTTATTTTATTTTATTTTATTTTATTTTATTTAATTTTATTTGATTGACTTTCTTTCTTTTCAATCTTAGATTTACAGAAGCTCATGGTTATGAAAAACCAAATGATCTTAGAGGGATCTCACTAATGAACAAATCTGCTGAGATATGTATGCTTGAATTCCCTGATATCATCCTTTCTTATGGACAAAGTGATGAATACAGTTTTATATTTAAGAGAGCAACGACATTGTACACAAGAAGATCAAGGTTTACAATTTATTTTAATCTGAATTTAAATTTGAATTTGTCCACAAATCCTAATTTATATTATTTTTAAAAGTAAAATAGTATCATCTGTATGTTCTTTATTCACATCAGCATTTGTGATGAATTGGAATAAATTTTTCCCTGATAAACAACTTCAATATCCTCCAACATTTGATGGTCGAGCAATTTGTTATCCAACAAACAAAAACCTTCAAGATTACTGTAATTGGAGACAAGTTGATTGTATCTTTTAACTAACTAACTAACAAATTAATCAATTAATTTCCTTTTTAATTGATTTAATTCCTTCGTTTAGGTCACATCAATAATTTGTATAATACATGTTTTTGGGCTCTTGTTCACTCAGGAAAAACGACAGCTGAGTCTCATGAAAGACTTCGAGTTGATTTTTATTTTATTTTATTTTTTATTTATTTATTCATTCATTTTCTTTTTAATTTTGTTGCTTATTATTAATTAATGTCAACAACAACAAAAGGGAACTGTATCTCAAACAAAAAATGAAATTTTGTTTTCAGAGTTTGGAATTAATTATAACAATACACCAGAAATTTTTAAAAAAGGATCAATTATAATTTATAGAGAGGAATACTTTTTTTTTTTTTTTGAAAACAAAAATTCTTTTATATTATTAATTAATCAAAACTTCTTTAAATAGGTTACTGAAGTAGTTGAAAAGAAAGGAAAGAATGTAACAAAGGTCTTCCGGAGACTTGTTGTAACTCATGATGATATGATAAAGAAAGAGTTTTGGAATAAGGAAAAGCTTTTAGATGAATCAGAATAAATAGATCATAAGTCAAAAATTAACATTCTAAGCTTGTAAAAAAGAAATATAAAACAAAACAACAAAATGAAAGGAATACAAATTTGAACCAAAAACAGTTATTTCATTTCAACAATTTACAAATAAAAATTCCACAAAGAAGGAATAATGGTTACCATTAAACTTTTGTTTCATTTTTGTTTTCCAATTCACCGAATGAATCTTCTTCTGTATATGAGAAGCCAGAAAAAGCATCATCAATCTCAACATCAACACGAAATTTGTCTTCTTCAATGATTGATTTAGGAATTGGTTCATTTACGAATTGTTTATCAAAATTGTTAATTCCTAAGTCTCCACTCTATAAATTATTCATTTATTTGTTGAAAAAATTGAATCAAAGATTTAAAAAAAAATGAAAAAAGATATATATAAAAAAAACATACATTTGGAACAAATGGAGGAGGAACTTGTCGATTATATAATTTTTCCCAGTCAATTCCTTCGAAAAATGGATGAGCCTTGACATCACTTCCATTTCCTGGTCCACCTCCGAGTCTTTTTCTTGGATCTTTATCTAAAAGCTAATGAAATTGTATTATTATTAGAAATCAAATTTTGTTAATTTATATTATTATTTTTTTAAAAAAAGTTTAAAAACCTTTTTGATTAAATCTCTAGCTTTTTCAGAGATATGTGGGGGAAATCTAACTGGTTGATTTAAAATTCTTCTATACATTTCATTAAAATCACGACAATAAAATGGTGGCTATTGAATAAAAAAAATGTTATTAACACTTTAATTGTTAAATTGGAAATAACAATAAAATTCATACCAATCCAACCATCATTTCATAAATAACTGAACCAAAGCACCACCAATCAACAGCAAATCCATACTCTTGTTTTTTTAAAACCTCAGGAGCTTTTTATTTTATTTTATTTTATTTTATTTTAATTAATTAATTATTTATTTATTTATTTGAAATTCAAGGGAAAATAAAAGTTAAAAATGAGCAAATTATTACCCAAATATTCAGGTGTTCCACAAAAGGTACTTGTTGTTTTAGCTACAACTTTACTTAATCCAAAATCGGTTAATGCGACATGACCTAATTGGGAAATAATTTTAAAAATTTTTTTTTTTACATTTTAAAAAAAAATCTAAAGACCTTCTGAATCCAAAAGAACATTCTCAGGTTTTAAATCTCTGTAAATAATATTCATTTGATGGAGATATTCAATTGCAAGTAAAATTTCGGCAGCATAAAATTGTGCTTGAGATTCAGGAAATCTTTTTACAGCTTGTAAATGGAAAAATAATTCTCCTCCACTAACATAATCCAAAACAAAATAAAGTTTACTCTAATTAATTATGAAAAACAAATTAGATAATTAGGAAATGAGTAAATATAATTTTGAAAAAAAAAAAACCGAAGTATGGAATGAAAATCTTAAACCAACTAAAAATGGATGTTTTGTATTTGCCATTAAGACTTGACGTTCTATGAAAGTATAAATGAATCGGATAAGTATGAGAAAAAATAGAAAAAAAAAGAAGAAGAAAAAGAAAAAGAAAAGAAGAAAATCAAATAAAAAAAGCAGACCAGATTTAATGTGTTCAACTTCATCATGTTGTTTTACTTTCTTTTTTGATAAAACTTTCATGGCATACAATCTTCCATCCTTCTTGAATTGAACAAGCATTACTTTTCCAAAACTACCTTTACCGATAACACGAAGTAAATTAAAATCATCAATAGTAACTTTTCCTTTTTCTCCATTTAGTTCTCTGATTGCAGAAGGTGATAATAAGATATCATTTGTTAAAAATTCTCTCATTGCAGGACTAAATCCAAGAAGAAAAGAAAAAATTGATTTAGATATTTTTTTTTTTTGTAAATTTTTTGATTTTTTTGTTTTCAATTTTCTAACCAACCTTGATCTAATATCAGGTTTAGAAAGCACTCCTTGAATGTATTGATGCAAACGGAGACGTCTAATTTTCATATTTAGTTTTTTTTTTTTTTAAATTGTTAAATATTATTGAATTTGATTTACCTTTCTTGAATAAATTTGGGATCAAAATTATTTCCAATTAAACGTTTTGGAGGAAATGATGGTAATCGATCACTACTGAATT
>Ga0209960_1003557_pt1 | contig 13218 bp, 5 predicted proteins | sample ThiBiot_500_plan_2_FD_183947 | JGI IMG/M metagenome (GOLD analysis project Ga0209960, IMG submission 183947) | Wastewater bioreactor microbial communities from Cape Town, South Africa - Thiocy_expt_500_plan (SPAdes) | ecosystem: Engineered > Bioreactor > Thiocyanate-remediating >... | reverse complement strand
GAGATTGAGGAACCCACAACTTATATGCAGGCCAAGGGTATTGAGGTTCATTCTGGCTTATATACTGATGAAAAAAGAAAACTAACCTGTATTCCAGCAACAGATTGCGAAGGGACCCTTTGGACTGTTCAGTACATTGCCGAAGATGGAACCAAACGCTTTGCAAAAGATTCAAGAAAGGAAGGATTTTTTCATGTGTTGGGTGGTCTGGCAAAGCTAGCAGAAACACCTGTTATTGTGATTGCTGAAGGTTATGCTACTGCTGCAACTATAAAAGAAGTAACAAGGCTACCAGCCGTCGTCTCCGCCTTTGACTCCGGTAACCTTAAGCCAGTCGCTAAAGCGCTCCATGATAAATATCCCAATACTCCAATTATTGTGGCTGCAGATGATGACAAACACCTTGAGTTAACAAAGGGTACTAATCCTGGGAAAGAAAAAGGAAAAGAGGCAGCAGATTCAGTTAATGGCTTCATCATTCTACCGACCTTTGCTCCAGGGGAGCAGCTATCCAACCCTCGACAGTTTAGCGATTTTAATGATCTAGCTAATACCAGCAAACTGGGAATCGAAGGAGTGAAGCGACAGTTAAAATTAAAAATTGATAGTGTTGTCAAACAAAGTAGCTGCCTGCAATTAACGCCAAAAACTAATGTGGTTCGCATCGCCTAGATATAATTAAATAGTAAACGATCCTTTCGTCACGATCCAAGACGCATCTCAACTCGTTTATTTAATATATTTTGAACAGCATGTGCACTTCAGGGGCAAGCCTCCTTTTTTGATTTCACAGATTTAAGCTTGCCTTTTTCCACAAATTGAAAATATGGAAAAAAGCATGACTTTACCCTTTACGCATATAAGCTTAAGTACGCTCCATTCGGAAAAGATCATCATTTTCATCATCAGACGATTCCTGTTGAGCGGGGGCTGATGGTGCAAAAAACGAATGAACATTAGAATATTGCGTTACCTGAACTTCGTTGGTTGTGGTTACCTGAGCCATTTCTTGTTTCAAACGCTCAAGATCAGCACCAAGCAATGCCAGTACATCAAAATCAGTAAATCCAGCTTGAACACTTTCGATTAAACGCGGATCGTCTATGCCTTCAAATAAAGAATGAAACTCGGCAAACATCTCTTTAATCACTGTATGTAATACACTATTCTCTACCTGCGAGAGTGATTCGTGCTCAATGATTTTTTCAATTAAATCTAAATCTTTTTGGGCCATTAAATGCAGCAAAACTTGTTCTTTAATAACACGTGGTAGTTTTAAACTCGCAGTTTCCATCGTAATAAACTTAAGTCCTACCACAGGCAAAATTCCAATCATTTTTTCCATTAATTTATTAAATGTGCCGGGTTCACAAATATAAAAATCTTCTGCTGCATTATTATCAACGCCTGTGGCATTTAAATTATAACCCCGTTGTGTTTCATATAATGCATTCATGAGCTCTTGCAGAGCATCTTCCAAAGAGCTTAAGCGGTTGCTCTCATCATGAATAGCAAACCATACTAACAACATCAGTTGGCGCACATTAATTTGAGACAGAGGCTCAATATAACTCAACTCGTCCTTAAACAGTCTTACTAAAGCAGATGCCGCGGCCCTACTGATTAAAACGGTAGAATCAAGTGATTTTAGCCAGGCAACCATGTCGGCAATCGCTTGAGTGCAGCTTGCTTCATCGTCTAGTTTATCTTGATAAAGCTTAGCTAACTCTAAAGCTGATTCTGCTGCAGATTTATGAATACTGGTTGTATGAGTATTTTGAGCAGTATTGAGAAGAACTGGCTCCGCTTCTGGCTCTAAAGCAAGCATAAATTGTTGAACATACTGGGAAAGCGCCTGGCCAATACTTTTTTTAATCAGCTCTTGCCGTTCTGTATCGGAAAACTGTGGGACAGGGCGGTTGGGGTTCTCTCTTTGCCAAATTTCAATAACTTGTTGCTCTTGTGAATGAACACGCATGAGCTCAATAAGCTGCTCAATACGTTCTTGGGTTAACTGATAATCTGGGATTTCACTAAGTAATTCTAGAGCATCAGCATCAATAAAAGGTAAGCAGGTGATTAAATTATTAAAATTAGCTTGGTTTGCTAAAGGAGCAGGGAGCAAAATAAAAAAGGCTTCATACCATGGATGAGTGAATTGATGGGTCGCATCAAATACTGCTGTGGCAGTTGCTAAGGTAAGTAATTCATAACGGTGTAAATATTTAAAAATACTCAGCAGAAAATCAGGGGATTGATGTAAATATACTAACCGGATACTGTCTGCTTTTTCTAAGGTGAGCAGATTAAGTTTATTCAACTTTTCAAAGGGGGTATCAATATTTAACGCCTTACTCGTTAATAACCACTCCACGCGCTCGGCAGTGAGTAATTTTTTTTCATTTAATAGGGCAATACTGTTTCTAAAATTTCTGAAAAGCGTACTATGAACACTCGTTAAGCATTGGTCAGCGAATAAAGCATGAATCATTTTGGGTGAGATCTGAACGCCTTTTTGCAATAAGTCAGTTAATACAAATTCAAACATCGATAAATAATGCTCTGGGCACTCAAGTAGATAACCTAAATTCGTTGTGTTAAGTAATTCTACCTTGTTCAGGGTATTCATTATCGAAATTAGCCCCATTGGAGCTCTATTGATTACAGCATCGAGCAACATCGGATCATGAATATTGTTGCGATATAACAAGCTAATAAGCTGTGCTGTCGAGTTTGGGGCATGACTTGTGATTGCCATAATAAAAGTATCTTTAGTGAAAAACTTACCCAAAGTCTTATGCACTTTACGTAGGGTGAGGATAACAAACGCCTCTTTGTAGTACTCATCTAATAAATCACATATTTGGTTAAATAAATTTTTCAACCAGACCTGTTTCTTTAAATCCTCTTCCTGATAGGTATTCGTTACGATGTACGCGATTTCTAAAATCTGGTTTGGTTCTAATGGCCAATCCTGTTCATTATTCGGTTGCTTAATATGGTCAAACAAACGTTGTAGCTGTTCTGACATGAGGGTGTGGTGATTAACATCAATTAAGCTAATCACTTTTTTAAATTGTGAGTAAAGCATGAATTATCCTCTTAACAAAAAATTAAATTAGAACATAAGATTATTTTGAGCCAAACATCTTGATGTATTATTTTAAAACAAACTGATATGATTTATGTACCGTATTTATTACGGTCTAAGAAAACCAATTCAGTAGATTTGTAAACCCAGATAAGAAATGCTTTAAATTGGAGAAATCAGTAAGGGTTATATTAATAATATGTGTAAAAACGGATACAGCTAGGATAATTGTGTTATTGAAAGCTTGTTTAAACGTTTGAATAAGAAAGAGTTCAATGGCAAATTAATAAACCTGATGGGAAACTTAAAAGGAGATTTTGAATGACATCACTTTATTCTATAACAGCCACAGATCGCCTTCTTAGTTAGGATATTTAAGCCCAAATCAAATTGAAAAACAGAGGTGTTTTTACGAAGTTGCTTAATTTAGGTGTCTTAAATTAGTTGAGCACGTCATATCCTTTAAATTGGATGAACACTTTTTCTTCATCTTTTTAACACAAGCGCTCCTTTTGTTGTATTTCCTGTAAAACCCTCAGGGTTCCTTGATGCGCCCTTGGTCTTAAGAAACCTCGTTGCACCCGAAAGAATCGGCCTAGATTAGTCGCTTTATCCAAACTCTGGTTCAGCAGTAATTGCTTTAATTTAAGAGGTGCACGATGAATAGAATCGAGGACCAATTCTTTATGGATTGCTAAGGTTTTAAATTGAGCGGGCGCAATGAGCACATCGGTTTGTAGTAAAGAAATTATCGCTTCAGCTGAATGTTTGCTTTTGTCTAGCGTCTCATCCTGAAGCAAGGGTTCGGGATGAGTGCTTAAAAAAGTAAAGGGATCTTGTACATCATCAGTGTTATAGTTTTCTACCTCGTAGGCATTATGATACCACCAACGGCCAGGATGACGGATTGAGCTGTAAATCCCTATTTTGCGGTCAGTGGGATAGACTATGCCCGGTTCAATGTTAGCGTCCAACAGTTCCTGCTCAATCGCTTCGAGCATCCTTTGACAAGCTGCTTCTCGACCAGGGGCAATATAGATCGTAAATTGCATGCCCTCATGAAGTCTAAAATAATTTTTGAGCTTTTGCTCATCAAGCTCTATTAATCGAGAATAAAGCCTCTGGGTAAACGTCAACAAATCTTTTGGCTTAAGTGTGCATTGCAGATAAAAACACTTCAATCGTGTTAATATACTTTGTAACTTGGCAATCAGCGTCCAACTGCTGTAGCGGCTTGCTGCAAGTTTTTGGTACATTTTCCTGAAAGATTGAAGCCATGAAGCCGGTTCTCTTGACCCTAAGTGAAGAAATAGTTCATAGTCCTTTTGATGCTGAATTAACCGCTGAAATTGCTTTTGAATTTTGGAAAGCATCGCTTCATCTTTAGCCACTTTAAACGGAAAATCATGATCTAGAAGCAGAGGGAAAATGATATCCCAAGCCTGGTGCAAGGCTTGGGGATGAACGCTTATGCGGGCTTTCCAGTTGCGATTTATGCCTTTGTTTAGATCATCACTCATTGGGTAAAAATGCATGAAGCCTGGGTCAGTGTGTCTAAACCAACAACCATATTGAAGCGGAACACGATGATCGGGATTTCGTTGGAGCTCAAGGTAGTTCATGAGCATACTCCTTTAATAATTCAAAAAATCTCATATGATTTTATTTTTTAATAATTAGGAATAAAAACGTCATTTATCTCTATTAAATTTTCTTTAAGTATTTTGACCGATAACGTACCTGAAATTTAGATCCAATTTTTTTTTATTTGCAAAAAATCCTGATTAGATAGATCAAAAACATCGTCCTGAGGCAAATTATGGAGTCCAGCATGGATGTATCGACTATAGGAATGTTTTCTATGTCCAGATTCCTGTATCACTTGAGCAAGAATCGGTTTTAGTGCACTGTAGTTTGCGCCTTCATTAATTAGGGTCAGAACACGCTGCGCCCTTGCCTGACCACTGCTTCCATGAAAAAAATGGCTAAATCGCGTGACGAAACGATGACCTTGAGCATGGGTTGCGGTCCAATTGAGATAATTTACAGTTGCCGTTTTAATCCTTAGGAGCAGGGAAGATTCCTCCTCATAAGTTTGTAGCTGAGTTCGAATTTGTGTAATCCGTTCCAGAGCATGCATTGTATCCCGGTCTTCCTCTTGGGAATCGTTAAAACTATCAGAGTCACTTGAATAACTCGATGCGCTCGAATCTTCGGATGCATCAACGTCCTCCATCAGCTCCTCGACACCACTCGACGCGCTTGAAGAATAAGGTAACGAATTTTTGTGATTTTTAACTTCTGATTCGGCAGCCGTTAAGGCTTGAGCGCATCTTTGAAGGAAAGCATGGATGTCTTGATCGCGATTATAATGATCCGTTGCTTGCTGAAATGCAGGGATGAGCAGATCATCTAATGGCTCAAAGATCGTGTACATTAAATTTTTTATTGAATTCACGGTTTCTTTAAACGCGCCATCGGCCGTAGGAACTTCGATGTTCATAAACATTTGGCTTTCTAGAGAAGCCTTATTTTTTTGTTCAACATACGGCCTAAATAGTTCCCAGTCATCATGTTCTTGTAAGCTTTTCAAGCAACTGAAACCGTTCCACCACTTCATTTTTAAAACGTCCAGGGTGCACAGTGGTGTCTGTAAAAGCATCTCTGCAATGGAGCTGTCGCCACGATTTCGCATTAAGGAAGCGTGAAGCGGTGTTAATTCGGAATCGTGTACTTCTTGTCTTTTCAAAAGGTCGGTAGTGCAATGAGGACTTTCTAAAAGCAGCTGAACAATTTCAGCCTCCTGCTCATGGACTGCGATGTATAAAGGGCTAAATCCAGAAACTGTAGCTTGCATCAGTGCGGACGCATGAGGACAATTTAAAACAGAGCGAATATAATCCAGTTTTCGCACGGAAGACAAACTTGAATACAGAATCTTATTGACAACGTTCAAATGTTTCGAGTTTTGAGGAATAATCATTTCTTGCGTGAGGTGGGGGCTTTGCAAAATGATATTAAAATAATCCAGATTATCTTTTTCTAAGGCTAATTCCAGGCAATTGGTTCCGAACATGTCCCTTACTTCCAGAAGGTCAGATTGACAATGCGGACTGCTCAGTATTTCCTGAAGAAAGAGAGATTGCTCTGATTGTACGGCGAGATGAACGATTGTTTGCTTATTGTTATCTTGTAGTGCTAACAGCGCTGCATCACAGGCCTCACTGATTAATATCGCGTGAAAAAGTATCCCATTGTCTGCACGCACGGCTTTATAAAGTACGGATTCTCCAAAATTATTCTTTATTGCATATAACGATTCTATGCCTTTCAGCTTTGTTAAGAAAAAATGAGTCATCGCTTCTCGGCGTTCTTTAAATATCTCAGTTAATAAATAAATGAGTCGTACATCCTCTAAGTAGGAATATTGCGTCACCTTTTCCGTGTTGATTAGATGAAGAAGCGTGTTTCCATCGGTATCTCGGATGGTTAGGAGATTTGTATTTATCTTCGGATGATCAAAAATGATTTTCAATAAGCCCAGACAATAGGTTTCAGTGATCCAAAAAAGGAAACTCGTTTGGTTAATGGATTCATGGTTTTGACTTAAAACAACCCATTTGCTACGGTATGCATCGCGAGCGACGCTTTGAACCAACACTTGCGGTTGAAAATCAGGGTGATTGATGAGGTGCACAAAGAGTTCTTCAGAATGTTTATTACCAAGGATTGTAAATAAAAACTCAGTTTGTATTTTCGGCTGGCAAAAAGCGCCCGCAATTGCTTTTTTAGTGAATAGATCCTCTAATTCATTTTTGTTTATGAGACCCGCCGCATGAAGAAACCAAGTACTCGTAGCAGTCTCGTCTGAAAATAAATCATCATTTTGCACCATCTTGAGCCATAACCAGCTAAACTCAACTAGAAAGTTCTCGAGCCCTGTTTTGTCTAGCGTGCGATTACGCTGAATACGACTCAATCTTAGATCACAATCCTGTAAGCGTACCTTTGTTAAATCAATATGTTTTAAGTCAATCCCACGAAAATCACCCTGAGTTAAATTGATTTCACGCTGAAACGGAAAATAAGCAATCGTTCCTGTAGACAGAGCAAACGCTAATGCTTCAGCATAGAGCAAGTCCTGTGTTTCTGGCTGGGTTCTTCCTAAATTTTGACGGATGAGTTGTTCAAAAAAAGTATGTCGTTGCTCATCCTTTAAATGATTTAACCATTGCCTGAGATTGGGACATGCGGCCTGCGTGGATTCATATACGTAGGTGATTAACCAGGATACTGAGGGCTTGATTATCCCTTGGATGGTTTGTTCAATGAGTCTGTGCCCATAGAATTGCAAGAAGATTGATCGTTCCTCTGCTGAGCATTGAGCCAAATACATTTTAAAAGACTCATTCTTGGCCAGCCAGATGGCTAACCGCTCCTCCTTTAGTTGTTGCAGCCAATAGTGCTGTAACTGTTGAATTTTTTCCACAAGCGTTCGACTATTTTCGATACGCGCAGTTAAATCCAGGCTACGTGATAATGAAGATGCGCTGAGGGGTGCGAGGGAATCTGCTGACGCCAGAAAATTAAGCTGCTCTAAGGCTGGAAATAAGCTATGACAGAGCGCGGGGTACTGTTCGCTGTTGGGGTTCAGTAAGTAGACGAGCTCCTCATCCAATGAAAATTCGATTTTAGTAAATGAAGAGACAATAAATTCTTTAAAATTTCTGTGAACTTTTTCTACCCAACCTAAGAGCGCCAAACTGGGCGACTCTTCCTCACTTTGACCCCCGGGTAATCCCCTCAAAACGTAGCTGCTTAAATATTCCTGAAATAAGCTAGGCTGAGTACCTTCCAATTGTTTTAATTGGTCTGCACAAAATGCTTGATATTGCTGCACTAAAATTTCTTTAGTCAGCAATTTATTCGTATTGACGATGTAGACATCCACATGAATTCGGTCTAGACAGGAGATGATTTGATTTCTCGTACCAATGGTACAGGCAGGGTTCCCATTTCCATATTCATTTTGAGTCATAGCCAAGTGCTCAATGAGCCGCTCTGTTCTTGAATTGATGTCTTCTGCAGTCATGCCGGTGTGTGCAACATAACTGGCTGGGTCTTTATCAAGCAAGGCGACCCAAACAAGGGAGAGTACGTGCACATTGCCCAGGGTAACCGCTGTACCCTCCGCAAGTTCATAGGTTCGCTCTCCCACATCGCTGATAATTCTTTGTATCGCCAATCGTGCAGATGTTTTCGTTGCTTCTGTTTGAATAGAGGTGGTTTTTATCCAGTGCTCTATGGCAGACGCCGTGTCCTGTGGAGACAGCATTATTTTTTCATAGCGGGTATAGAAATGAGCGATTGCTTTATCTACAGCAGTCATGACAAAGCTGGCATGCGTATTCTGACCATCGTTGACAAATTGATTTAAATTATTTAGAGGCATCTCATTGAATGGTTCCGGATCATAATCATTCTGATACTCCGTAATTATTTTATGAATGAAGGGGTAAAATAGGCAATATTCATCCAGTGACATGTCCCCATGATTTTGATGCGGGTCAATGCGGTTGGTACTGATGAGAAGTTCAATAACGGCCTTTGAGGGATGTTTCCCCTGGGGAGGCGTAAGTGCCCACCATAATGCGGAAAGACCATTTGGGGTCACCTGATTTAAATTAACCTCAGGATTTTCATTTAAAAAGTCGGTTAATTTTGGGATGTTTTGTTCATCGATTAATTTTCGCAGCTGTGGGTACATAAGATAACCTTAAAATAGTTTTGTTTTACATTAACTCAAACGAAGTTAAATGCGACATATTGATAGTTTTTTGTTATGCCTATAATCACTAATAATAGTTAAACTCGTGCTAGAGTGAGATAAATAACTACCTTTTAATGCAACATGTAAGCCTCTCAATGCTGTAATAGAGAACCTCCAGATATAGACATGACACATTATTTTTTGGATTCATCCTGTTTAAAAAATTGGAGCGATAATAAATCGATGACGCTGTCTTTGATCACGCAATACGCATGTCTATCCACACCCGAAGATGCCAATCGCTCTTTAAATTGCATATAGGCGTATCGCGCCTCGTTATGCGTAATCATAAAATCCCGAAATTGCTCAGCAAATTGCCAGTTTATGCTGTTCTTTAGGCGAATATGTATATTAAACGTCTGATTTGCATAAGTTCCGGTAAAGAAACGTTTTTCCCATCCCGCTAAAAAATAGTCATATTCTTGAAAGGGAATATGATCCTGATTGAAAGCTTCGATGTAGACAAAACCTATGGGCTCAAGAACTGCGCGCACTTGCTCCATATGCTCAAAAGAAGCTATTGCGCATTGAATATCCACAATATCTTTTGCAGGTGCTGTTTCAATAGCGGTCGAACCGATATGGGCTATTTCCAAAAATAAGGTATTGGGCAGCGATAACAAAAACTCTTTTAACTGGTTGAACTTGTTTTTCCATTTAGCGGTGTGAGGTATTAGTTCAATCATGACTGTCTAGACCCTTGGTGTGTTAACATATTTATTTCTTCAAGAACTTCTTGAGTGGCCCATTGAGGCCAATCTCAGTCCTTGTCTAATCAGCATTAATATTGGATATCCATTATTTAAAGCATAGAATGATTCATCTGCGGAGATAAAAGTAAATATTGTCGTTCACCCTCTTGAGGCTTAGAACATTTTCTAAAAAATCCACATAAATTATTAGCAAAAGATTTTTTATTGGAAGGATTTTCACTAACGGGCACCTCATTGATATCTCTTATACGTTCTGATTTAATACGTTGGCACCAGCGGTAAAAAAGTCCACTAGAAGCTAGAAGAATACCTCCTGTATTACCTATCGCGACCCCGTAGATGTCTAAATTGGTTTTGAGCCCCAATATTGCGGACATAGCAATACCTAATGATAGACCCGAAATTGAAATAATCGTGGAGCCTTTAAGATCCCCTAATACTCTCAATTGTTGCAGTAAATTATATCGAGCAGAGTCGATTACTACCCCTGCCCCCATAATGGGTGCTAGATACTTGAGCATATCCACAATCTCTTGAGGTTTTGAAGCGGATAAAATAAGGAATCGTGGCGCAAAAGAAAAAAATATAGGAATAGGTGATGTGTAAATCATTGTTGTTGATAATCCATATTTTCCAATTCTACTTGCATTTTCATATCTTTTGGCTCCTATTTGGCGATTAACTTCTTGCGAACAGCTTTGACCAAATCCAGCGAGGGCAAGAAAGTTTAGAAATGAAAATTGATTGACATAAGATATTGCCGAGTGTTGTTTTATTCCCGTTAAACCAGAAATTACACCTACGGAAAGATTCATTGCCATTTCACTGGCTACAGATAAACTAATCGAGCTCCCCATTTTAATTAAATCTTTTAATTGGCTAAATTGATTTTCAAAGTGCTTGAAGATATGAAAAAATTGATAATTTTCAAAATCTCGGTGGCGTGCAAGGTAAATGCTGTAAGCGAAAGCGGTCAAATATGCTTCCGCTGCAAAACCTATTGCAATACCTGCTGCTCGCATAGAGGGTAAGCCCAACAATCCTCTTTCTAATGAAATCGCGAGGCTTGTACCAACACCAAGGCTTAGCAATCCTGAAATCATCGCATATCCAGAACGACCAAAGCTGAATAACATTTGTTCTGATGAAAAGCGAACCATTAAACCTGGAACTGCAGGTGCATAAACTCGCAAAAAATCTTGCGCGATTTGAGCCACAATCTCTTTTTGTTTAAAAATATCCGTCAGTATGGGTTTTGAAAAAAACATACCGCTAAAGACTACGGGAGTAAGCACAGTGGACAGATAAAGTCCGTTACGATTAATACCTGCAATATATTCACGTTTTTTTGCGAGAATATCTTCGTTAATATGATTTACCTCTACTTCCTCTAAATCACCAATTTTATTACTGGTTAAAACACTCATGGCAAATAAAGGTGATGCACCAATAACCACAAGAGTGTTTAACATAATTGTGATTAATGTGGTTGCAGCTAATTCATCGTCGTCTTCGCTCGTGCTATTAAGAAGTAGCGATACCAGAAAAATCTCCATACTAAAAGTAAAGGACAGAGCCATGGGAATAGAAAGGGCACTGATTTTTTTAAAAACATCCCAGAAATTATATAAATCAGGTTCGCCGTCCAATGCTACCTGGTCTGAGTCAAGGAGTATTTCTTCCTGACTATTTTCTGGGTTATCAATCAATTCGCTGTCTTGAACTGACAACTGCGTTTTATTGATGGATCTGTCGTACATATTTACCTCACGTAATATTCCCCATTCTTCATGTAGGTTATTCACCGATGTATTGGTGAATGCCAATTGTGTAAGTGCAAGAAAGAGAATTAATTGAATTAAAATGTGCTCATCAGATCAAATCGTGAGCATTTTTTGGTGGAGTATAGCTCTAAATTCGATTATTGGTTACCGTAAATAATACGGTAATGCACCTCAATTAGGATTGGATTTAATCATTTGTTCCTGACAATCTTATCGTTTATCGTACGTGCTCAAGTGTTCAATAATTTTAAATTATGTAAAAATATGATATGAGGCTGAGGATTTTTTTAGTAGAAAGGCTGCTATACTCATTTTAGGAACAATTCCTACTCTTCTTGAGGTATCATTTGGCGCAGTACAATTTACAGCTGCTTTTACGACATCCGCTTTTTCCTTATTTTTTTGTGGAAGTAGCGTCGGTCGAGAGGTTTTTTTACATTCATTACGCCCATGTTTTCCATGGATTAGTTAATATACTTGCTGGTGTTCTACGAGCTATACCAATCATTGGCTCTTTTATATATGGAATACAATTTCTTAATACTGTTGAACATTCTGATGACGATGAAATTTACGTTAACGAACAAAGACATAAATTTTTTGGGTATAAAACTTTGAGAGATAATACATGAACATACCATCAAAACTCTTTAATTAAAGTTTCAAGACCTGTAAAAGAGGACGAACCAATAGATGGACCGAAAAAAGATGTAATGGTTGCGGCGGTATAAACTTTAAATTACTTGCCCAGGGTGAAAGCATTATCCTTGGAGTCGAATCTCCTTTACTGGCAGGAACTCTATAAATTGTTTTCTTGGGATAGATCTGCATTCAGCAATGCGAGGATCAGCACTCACATCGGATACAGTTTGTTGATAAGGAGTTACTCCCTCTTTATTCACAGGATTAGTTTCGTGATTTTTTTAAGTAATAACATACAGATTAATTTCTTTGCGCTGCTATATGCAACAGAGTAGAACCCTTTGTTGTTGTTCTGGCTTGAATTAATGTTGGTTCCATGTCTAAGAGACTTTCAACTTTTGGGATATCATTTTGCTACAATAGCGGTAAAAAGATGCAATCGATTGCTCAAAAAAATGAATTTTCTTTCCGTTCCAGCATATACGTTCCACAATAAATGTTCTATAGTTTTTTTCCTTACGGATTAATAATAATTTTAAGATGAATCATGAACCGGTTCGTAATAGCGCTGAGTAAAAAGCTTTTTAAATCCCAAGCGTTGATAAACCCCTAACCCCTCATCTGAGGCTTCCAGGAAGCAATCCTTTATTTGCCGTTGGCGCGCAAATAAAATTGCTTCATGAATGAGCGTCGTGGCAAACCCCAGCTTTTGATAGGCAGGTGATGTGGCAACATCATCAATACGTGCATTATAGTGATCTGTTGATAGCGTGAGTGAAGAAACAATCTGGTCTTCATAATATCCAGAAAAATGAAACATTGATGGGGTGCAAGATAAGGCGTGCTTGTGCCTTTGCGTATACACTGAAGTGATGTCCGCAGTGGATTTAAATCCTTCGATGAGCGGAATGCTCCAAGTATCTAAATCATCGCTCATGAGTTGGCAACGTAAATTTGCCTGGGAGAAAGAACCACGATAATTACTCAGTTCAAGCATCATGGCGACGCCGGTTCCTTGCTCGATAAAGTGGTGCGCCTGAAGCTCATGCTCCAGGTATTGATTGAATAAATAATCAGGAATTACCAGGGACCACGGAACTTGATTATTTTTATAATCATCAGAGCATGCAGCCAAAGCGTAATGAATGTTTTCATCTA
>Ga0209960_1003556_pt1 | contig 13220 bp, 13 predicted proteins | sample ThiBiot_500_plan_2_FD_183947 | JGI IMG/M metagenome (GOLD analysis project Ga0209960, IMG submission 183947) | Wastewater bioreactor microbial communities from Cape Town, South Africa - Thiocy_expt_500_plan (SPAdes) | ecosystem: Engineered > Bioreactor > Thiocyanate-remediating >... | reverse complement strand
GAATTTGATAAATACATTTGTTCTGATATTTTGAAATCAAATGACATTGTTGGTTGTTCTGAATTTAATGTTCCTAATAAACTTGTATTTGAATTAACAATCACATCATCTCCATCTTCATCAATTACTGAAAATTTAATACTAATATCTTCTGATAATTTAACAATATAATTATCCAATAAATTAATAAATTGAGGTGGTGAATTTAAATCTGATTTTAAATTATCATAAATATTTCCAATTTCTAATGAAATTTGAGATGCCAAAATATTTTGAGTTTGTGAAACATCAAATAAACATGCATCCAAATCAATATTTGATCCAATACATCCTGATCTTGCTTGATTCTCAAATTCAATACTTGAAAAATTTATTTCAAAATTTGGAATAAATGCATTATCATTAAATGAATTAAAATTGGTTCCATTTGAATAAATAAATAAGGATTCATCTTCATTAACCATATATTCCAATCCAAATGATGAATGAAGTGTTTCAAAATTAGTTTTAATTGGAATAATATCTCCATTTCTTAAAATAAAATCATCATTTTTATTTCCATTCCAATTTCCTAATAATCCTCTTGTTTTGGATTTCAATGAATTTGGAAGAATCACAATTAAATTTAACATTGAAAATCTTGATATAATAATTAATGAAACTCCAGAAAATGGTAATAAAATTTGATATTTTGAATCTTCAATTCTTGATATTAATATTCCATCTTGTGAAATAAATGAATTTCCAATTGATATCATTTGTGGATTTTGAGAATCTTTTAAAAATATATTCATATTTCCAAATTGATTTAAATAAATTGAAATTCTTGAATTTCCATCTTTAATTGAAATTGCTGATAAGATTGTCACTAATTTTGTTGATAATTGTGAAAATCTTGCTTGAATTGTTAATCCATTTGGTTCAAGAATATTTTGATCAAGATTATTAATTTGTTCCAAAAGAATGAATTCTCCTTTTCCATTGAATCTCCAAACTTGTTCATCAAATGTCATAAAATGTGGATCTCCATAACATATTCCCACTTTTGATGTTAAAGTTGAAGGTGTTGAAGAAGGTAAAGTTGATCTCTTTTTCTTCATGTCATTTCTAACTTTTCTCTTTGCTTGAAATAAATCACAAAATGATCTTGGATTACTTGATTTAACACAACAAATTATCCTTGGTAAAATATCTCCAATAAAATTTTTGATTGATGGAAAACTTCTATCATTCCTTAATCCTGAATTTTCAACATATTTACTTATCAAAAAATCATTATATCCAATGTTCAAATAACAACATTTAACTTGAGTATTCAATTGAGCAACTGGGACGAAAAATGCACATTCTTGAGTTAAAGTATGTAAAAAACAACTAAATGGTGTATTTCTATTACAATTTGGATCTGTACTAAATTGTGGATTCACTGTTGGTGGTAAACTTGGACAACTAATTGCTGGTTGAACTAATATTGAATCTGTTGATACAAAATTCTTGCAACTTGAATCATAATCAAATCCATTTTGAATTGGTAAAATAAATTTATTAATTGATTTAAGTGTTGAATCAATTGATAATATATGAAGTGATGAACTCCAAATAAAATTATCCACATCCAATGTAATATTCATCTTTCCGTTATTTGATCCATAAGTCACATTTTCATTAACAATAATTAATTTTGGTTGAATGTTGAAATCACCAACATTCAAATAATTCCAATTCCATTTATATAATTTAATTGTAACTGAACTTTCAGATCCAAATTGTGTTGAATCCCATGAAATTGATTTTGATTTTCCAATTGTGAAAATGTAATCATCTAATGTTTCAACACTCATTGGAATAAGTTGATTTGATTTTGAATAATAAAATGATCCTATTGAAAAGAAATTTCCATTTTGATGATCAACAATTGAAATTTTGAAATCCAAATAAATATCTGAAGTATGATAAGGTGATGATTTACAATAATATTTTCCATTATTTGAATTAAAAACTGATGATACTTGAATTTCTCCAAATAAACATTTTAAATCTTCTTGAGAAAATAGAATTCCAGAAGGAATTATAATTTCAATTGGAGATCCACCAAGAATTGAATCTGTTTTTGGTGAAAAATCAAAAATTGGATTATTACAATCTGTTCCATTCCAACCAGATAAACATTTACATTCACGATTATTAAATGAATTTAAGAAACAATGTCCATTAATACACCCACAATTTGATAATTCTGAACAATCATTTCCTTCATATCCTTCCTCACAATCACAATATGGTGTTTGAATAGAATTTAAATTTTGCTCTATAAATGAACATATTCCATTATTTGAACAATCATTTAATGATGAACAATTTGGTGCTTCACAGTCTCCATTTGAATTTCTTGCTTCTCCTTCTGCACATTTACTTTTACATTCTCCTGTTATGAGGCGGCCTATTAATTTTGATTTATTTCTGACCAGAAATAAAAAAAAAAAAAATCAAACCATCGGAATTGGTTAAAGTAACAAGATCAAAATCAGAAGTACAAGAAGTACATTGATTTTGATTTGGACCAAAACAATTTAAACAACTTGAATCACATGAAAAACATGTTGAACATTTTCGAAGTGGATTTTGACAAGTTGATGAAGATGAAGACAAACTGAAAAATGAATTGTCAAAAGGACAATAACACCCTCCCGAATAAGATCCAAGAACCATTCCTCCCATTGAATAACATAATTTACATTTATCAAGACTCAATTTTCCACACTCTAAATCACATCTGCAACTTACATCCCCAAGAATCGCTATTTTTATTTATTTATTTATTTTCTTGGAAAGAAAATCAAGAGAATTACTTGAACAAGGATTTCCAGTAATTGTTTGATTCCAATGACCAGTTAAATCACAATAAAGTATTGGACTTCCATAATATAAATCATCACATTTTCCTAATGCTGTATTTCCTGCCAATGTGATTGAATAATTTGCATTTCCAATTGATGTTGATGGACATTTAATTGCTGGACAAGAAATTAAATTAATAATCAAAAGGAGTCAAAGAAAAGAAAAAATACCAGTACAATTGAAACCATTTCCTTGATATCCTAATTTACAAGCACACGTAAAACTTCCGATTATATTTGTGCAAATTGCTTGAGAATGACATCCTCCATTATTTATTGAACACTCGTTGATATCTAAAAAAATTTTTTTTGTTTTCATTCTTGTGGAATTTGAATAAAAAAAATAAAAAGAGAAATAGAAAGAGGAGATACCATTACAAATAAAACCATCCCCTGAATATCCAGAATTACACTTACAATCAAAACTTCCATCTGTATTTGTACATGTTGCTTGATCATTACATCCTCCATTGTTTGTTAAACATTCATTGATATCTATTGGATTTGATTTCCTCACTGTAAAATGATTCATTCAAATTTCATATAAAGTAATGATCAGAATTACCTGTACAATTTAAACCATTTCCTTGATACCCATTATTACATTCACAAGAAAAACTTCCGATTGTGTTGAAACAAGTTGCTTGAACATCACATCCTCCATTACTTTTCAAACATTCATTAATATCTATTTGAGGAATCAATAAATTATTTCAGAGACCAATTATGGAATTAACAACTCGAATTGAAAAGAAAAAAAGAAAAAAGAAAATAGGGAACCAGAACAGTTGAAACCATTTCCTGAATATCCAGAATTACACTTACAATCAAAACTTCCGTTTGTATTTGTACATGTTGCTTGATCATTACATCCTCCATTGTTTGTTAAACATTCATTGATATCTATTTGAAATATATATATTAAGAGTTCAAAAAAGAAAAAAGAAAAAAGAAAAAAGAAAAAAGAAAAAAGAAAAAAGAAAAAAGAAAAAAGAAAATAGGGAACCTGAACAATTGAAACCATTTCCTAAATATCCAGTATTACACTTACAATCAAAACTTCCATCTGTATTTGTACATGCTGCATTTGTTGAGCATTCTCCATTGTTTGTTAAGCATTCATTAATATCTATTTGAGAAATATATTAAGTTTTTTCAAAAAAAATTTCATGAACAATTTATTTGAAAAACGAAAAAGAAAGAAAGAAAGAAAGAAACAAGAAATAAGTGAAGGAAAAAAAAAAAAAAAAAAACCTTTGCATTTATTTGAAGTAGTATTCGAATAATAGCCACTAGGACAATCATTTAAACATTTTCCATTCAATAGAAATGTCCCATCTGAACAAGCAAGACATTGATCATTATTTGGTCCATAGCATCTTGAACAAGTTTCGTCACATTCTAAAATTTGTTTTTATTTTTATTGTTATTTAATGTAAGAAAGAAAGAAAAAAGAAACAAAAAGGAACCTTGACAATTTCGATTAGAATCAATAAAACCATTTTGATTACATTGAGCTTCAGAAATACAAGTTGTTCCATTTTTGATGAGTGGTGAAATACAACTCAAACATTCTCCATTTTCTGATCCAAAACATGTTGAACATGGAAATTGGCATGCTGAAATAATAATTGAAAGAATTTTTTTTTTTCAAAAAAAAGGTAAAGTAAAAACCTTGGCAAATGAGATTTGTATCAGGATAATTGCCATTAGAACAATTCATTAAACATGACCCTGATTCTAATACTTCTCCATTTGGACATGATAAACATTGATTATCACTTTCTCCAAAACATGTTAAACACGTTGTATCACATTCTTTATTTATTTATTTGAAAGAAATAAAAAAGAGGAAGAGGAAAAGAAAAAGAAAAGGAACCTTGACAATTTCGATTTGAATCAATGAAACCGTTTTGATTGCATTGAGATTCAGAAATACAAGTTGTTCCATTTTTGATGAGTGGTGAAATACATGTTAAACATTCTCCATTTTCTGGTCCAATACATATCGAACATGGATATTGACATCCTGATTTTTATTATTTTATTTTGTTTTTCATTAATGAGAAGGAACACAATGACAAATAAATAAAAAAGAAAAAGAAAAGCAAAAACCTTGACAAATGTGATTTGAATCAGGATAATTACCATTTGAACAATTTGGTAAACATGATCCAGATTCTAATACTTTTTCAGTTGGACATGAAAGGCATTGATTATCGCTTCCTCCATAACATGTTAAACAACTATTTGGGCACACTATTTTTCAAAAAAAAAAAAAAAAAAAAAAAAAAAAAAAAAAAAAAAAAAAAAAAAAACAAGAATTAAAAAGAAAAAATCATATTATGTTGTCGTTTGGAAAATTAAAATTCAAAGAAGAATAGTAAAAAAGCATACGAGTACAACTACTTGAATCAAAATAAGTACCATCTCCACAACTTGATGCACACGTGTTATCATAGGTTTGTAATGCATATCCTGATTTACATCTAAAATAAAGGGAAATTTGAATTCAAAAATTTAAAATCAAAAAGAAAAAAGAAAAGTTACGAAGTGCAATAAGTTGAATTTGCAGAACACGTTTCACAAGTTTCAAAACATTTGACACAAATTGAATTTTCCATGACATAACCATCAGAACAAATCGAACAATAATCACTTGAACTTTCAGGAGTTGTATAACCTGTATTACATGTACATAAACCTGTTCCAGTTGGTCCATCTGAACATACTCCATGATTATTACATGTACTACATTGTAAACAACTTCCACTTCCATTTGGATAATATCCATTTGTACATTGATTACATGTTGAACTACCCCATCCAGTATTACATGAACATTGATTTGGTGCAACACAGTTTCCATGAACACATGTTGGACTGCAAACAGCTTTGATATTTAAGCAAAAGGTATTTGAACGAAAGATAAAATAAAATAAAATAAAATAAAATAAAAATCTTACGATCACAATTTAAACCAGTATAACCATTACCACATGTTGTAAATTGAAATGAAGTTCCTAATAATTAGATTAAATACAAATACATAAAGTCAAAAAAAAAAAAAAAGAAAGAAAGAAAATGAACATACCAACAGTTTCATAAGTTTCAGCAGAATTTGATGGATTATTTTTTCCAGCATAAATATAGAAAGTATAAGTTGTTGAAGGTGATAATGAATTCCAAGTTGTTGATGTTGATGAATATTTTGTTGTTGTTGTTGAAGTAATGACTTTATAATAAACTCCTGATCCTGCACTTGCTGTCCATGAAATAGTAACTGATGTTGAACTTTTTTGAGTCAATTGAAGATTCGTTGGTGGGAATGGTACTATTGAGTTTTTTTGTTTTCAGAAATGAAAAATTAAATGAATTTGTGAAAAGAATAATACAAAAACTTGGGCCATAAGTGCAATAATTCATTTTTGTGTTTGTGTCATAGGAACCATCAGGTATTGTCCCAGTGTATGAATCTTGATTGCCACTATCCCCATCATCCCAACTGAAACCAAACGAAGTGCAATTAAAAATGATAAATTATATTAAAATAAAGAATGAAAGTAAAAATTACTAGACCCATCCAGTTTGAACAGAATTTCTTCCATTAATAACTTGACAAGAACCTCCTTTTTGAAACAACATGAAAGTATCAGGTAATTGAGATCGAATTGAATCAAATGAAATTGAAGTTGAAGGGGTTCCACTTCGACAACAAAAATACCATTTGGTTGTATAATCATTGAGTTGATCTTTTTTTGGTAATGTATTGATGTTTCCTTTTGGGCCAGATCCATTAGTCCCATCACTTTCATCTGTTTGAGTTCTAGTTCCTTCAGTAAAACCAGAAGGACAAGATTGAGCTATTATTGAAAAAATTACTCTGTTATTAAATAAAGAAGTAAGTAAACAAATAAATGAAAGTTACCATTTTGTCTATTTTGATAGAAACAATAGCTTCCAAGTGGCATTGAATCAACATTCCCTGTACAAAAATATTGTCGAATGTTCGAATTATACTCACCTCTAGGAATTGTACCAGACCAGTCATTAACATTATTAGTATCTTCAGTGTCCCAATAATAAGAATCAGAAGTCAATGAACCACAACCATCATTTGCAGAAGGAATAGTCAACCACAATCCAGCATGAACACAACTTAGAAATATCAAGAGCAAAAGAAGACTGCACCTCATATTCTCCTATTAATTCAACAACAGTTGCAGAAACGAACTTTGAGCTTTGAACTTTCGAACTTCTACAAAAATCTCCTTGTTGTTGTGAACTTTTTGACAAAATAAAAGAGGAAACTACCATATTGTTACACTATGTTATGCAAAGAGTAGTCCCAATGATCCATGAACATAACAAACTAGGACGACTTTCAAAGTTGTTATTCGCAGTCCAACACAACCATTCCTATCTCTTTTTCGATTTTGTTGTCAATTAATTAATTTGAAGTCCTACAAAAAGAAAGAAAATCAAATAATAAAGAAATACTTGGGTATATTTTCAAGTTTCACTTATTGCTCTTATACATTTTGATTAGAGAACAAGTAAAAAATCAAACAAAGTAATTAATTATTATGAGTTCAACATCAAATTAATTATCTCAAGCAAACATCAACAACAATCAATAATTACTCAAAAAGTAAAAACTGGATCTTCTGAATTTCTGCTGTGAATAAGAATTTTGTTTGAAAAACCGAACTCAAATTCCTTTTTTTATTTCAATTTTCTTGATTCAAGATTTATAATAAATAATAAATTTCTTTTGGTTATAATTCATAGTTCTTTCATCGTTGTTTGTCTACTACTATAACTCATGGAGAAGAAAGAGAGGAAGAGGGATAGGTTAAGATTTGTAAAGAAGGTATTCAATCTCACTTTCCTTCCTTCAGACCAACAAAGTACTCTTTTCTTTCTCATTCTTTACTTTCTTATTCTTAAGCTTCTTAAATAAATAATCAAGAATATTTATTTTATTGAATATAATAATGCAATTCCAAAATAAAATTTAATAAATTAATAAATAAAAGGTTATGTTACAGTCTGTTATACAATCCCTGACCTTGAGAAAGAGGATGAAGAGGATGGAAAAGAGTTTATTGAAGTTCAATTTGGTGTTAAAATTTCTCAAGTGATTAAAAGTTTATGTACAGATCATTCACTTGATGAGGATTTATATGTATTAACATTTGGGAATTCAGATAAACCTATTGAAGGAGATATGGAAATCCAAACTCTTAATTGTAATGATTTTTGTTTGCAAAACAAATCAATTTTAAATTTAGGATCTTCAAAAAGTGAAGAGGAACAAACATTAAATAGGTAAGGACTTATTTATTTATTTATTTTTCTTTCTTTTTTGTTATTATATTTAATTCTTAATTTATTGTTTTTTGTTTTTTTGAAATAAAAGTGATAAAAGTTCAAAAAAGAAGTCCTCAAAGATGGATCGATTCTCAGAACCCTTTCGCTTTACTCAGTTAAATGATTTATATCAACCTTGTGGAACTTTATCAATTCAAGTAAATTTAACCTAATTTCAATTTATAAAAAAAAAAGTTATTCAAATTAATTACATTATCGTGTTCAGGTTAACAGTAAATATTTGATATATGCAAAAGTTGTTGATCATGAACCATTAAGATATTCAGTTCTTGATAAAACAAAACGTTGTATGGCAATAGATCTTGGGCAAGAAATGAAATCCATCCTTACAGGTAAATTTTTTTTTTTTTCAAAAGTAATGAATGATTCCAAAAAATTAAATCAAACTAAATTAAAGGCAATCCGGAGAAATCAGAAGAATTCTCTAGAATAAGTACTTTAAGAACAATTAATCGAAATTTATTACTATTATCAGACTCGGAAAAAGAAAAAAGAAAATGGATTCATAATTTAAATTCTATTTATTCAAAAAGTAATTTTTTTTTTTTCGCACAAAATGGTCCTCAATTTTAACTTAATAATTATTTTAAGATACCCCAATTTACAATGCATCTGATGAAAAAAGGTTTTTTTCTTTGTTTTATTTTTTATTGTTTTATATATATATAATTATTTAATTTCAAGATTTGAGGATAAAGCTATTGGAAAAATGATTGCAAGGAAGGTGACATTGATATTATTTCCTTAGATTTTGAAAACTATTCTGTGCTCATATAATTTTTTAAAATAATTTTAGTTGCCTGAATATCAAAAAGAAATTAGTCATCTAAAACAAGAAATTCAAGAGAAAGCAAAGAAACATTATGAACTTTGTCAAAAATTGGAAAATTTTCAACAATTAACTAGTGTAATTTTTATTTTATTATTTTTTTATTAACATTGATTTTTTTCCAATCAAAATTTCTCAATAGGCTCTCGAAAATGACGTGAAACAAGAAATTGATAACAACACTATTAGGTTTAATACATGTTCAGAAATCCTTAACGAACATCAAAAAGCTACATTTCAAATGGAAGAAGCATGTTCCAAAGCATCAAATAATTCAACTTTTTTTCAAGAAAGAGTCAGAAAGGTTTCCTCTTTTTTTCATTTTCATTTTTTTTTTTCTCCTTTCTTTTTATTAAAATTTTTTCCTTTTCTTTTTTTGGTTTTATTTTAGCTAAAAGAAACAAAAGAATCTGTTGAACTTGTACATAAAATAGAAATTGATAAAATGAAATGGAAAACATTCATTCAAGGACTTGTAATATTTGTAATTGTATGGTTCATTATTAAATTGTTTATCTAATTCAATTTTTAGTTTCTCCTTCTTCTTCCAAAAAATGTTTTTTTAATTTTTCAAGTGCCTTCGAACGATGAGAAATTTTGTTTTTAGTTTCTTTGGGCATTTCAGCATAACTTTTTTTTTTTTTTTTTGAAAAATTAAATATAAATTTGAATGAAATTTTAAGAAATTAAAGAAAGAAAGAAAGAAAGGAAAAAAGAGAAAGAAAATAAACGTTTGATCAAATCCATCTGGTTGAAAAATTGGATCCCACCCAAAATCTGGAGGACCTCTTGGTCTAACAATTTGTCCCTATTATTTATAGATTTATTATTTTCGATGAAATGAATCAAATTAAAGTATAAATAAAAAATTACATCTGTTTTTCCTTCAAATAAAATTGGTTTTTTTGATTCAGGATCAAAATAAGCAAATGTACACAAAGCATATGCAGTTCTATCAGAAAATCCATCCAACATTTGATTTAATCCTTCATGACCAAGCTTTGATAAAAACCATTTACTTTTTTTTTTTTTGTGATTTAAAAAAAGAAGAAAAAAGAAAAGAAAATTTGATGATTTGAAATTACATATAAGGACCTGGAAGTCCTTTAAGAGCATTAAAACAAAGACATGTATCTTCAATTAAAACAGGTTTTTTAAGCTTTATTATTATTATTATTATTATTAATAAAATGTTCAATTTCGAGATGGTGTAAAAATAATAATAATAAACTCACTTCTTCAAAAGCTGTACGACATTTTTCAATTGAAATCTCTTCTGGTGATTCTCCTTGAAATTCAGGTACTAAATTTTAAAGATTGTAATTTAAAAGAAATATAGATTGAAGAATTGAATAAAGAAAAAAGTGCTTTACAATCAAGTTTATGAGCAACAATCTTAATTGAATCACCAATAATAGCTTGAACTTCCTTTAACTTATTCTCATTTCCTGTTACAAATATAAGTTCCTCAGTTCTCTTTCTCTTCATTGTTGAAATAGTACGAACAAGTTGAGGAAATCTATTGTCAAAAAAGAAAAAGATCTCCAATTAGATTTTCATTTCATTTTCAATGATTGATGATTTTCAATTTTTTCGATTATAATGAAATATGAGAATGAAAATGTGAAACGTTGGTTGGAGAATTGAGTCTAAATTCATCATTTAAAAGAAAGAGATATTAAGAAAATGTTAAAGAAATGTTAAAGAAAACCGTTTCCAGATAGCTAATGATTTTTGAAGGGACAGAATTTTTTATTTTTTGTTGTCCGCCATTTTTTTAATTTTTTTCCAAAATTATTGAAAACAACTCCAACCCCACTTGAAGATCTTTTTTATCATTTTGAATAGAATAAATGGAAGGGTAAATGAAAAATTTATTGATTTCATAAAGACTCAAAACAAAATTTTATGTCAATTCATGAAAGTCCAATATCATTTTCCAAATACGTAATCTCTGGTGCTAATTGTAGTTTTGATTATTATTTAATTGGTTCAAAAAAAAAAAAAAAAAAAAAAAAAAAAAAAAAAAAAAAAAGAAAAAGTAAAGAGAAAAAGATTACATTTCAACCAAACAGAAGGAAGAGTTATTTTAAGAGCATAACTTTTGTTGAAGGTATAAAGAATATGACCATTTTGTTTGATTGAAATTGTTGAAAATCTCCATTGATCTTCTGGAGTATCAAGTTCAAGATACAAATTTTCTAATTCTCCAATACTTGAGATTTTGAAAGTATTTGTGTTAATCCATCCTTTGGTGAATCCTTTTCTAAATGGCAATAATTTTGATTCTCCATTTGTTCCTTTAAATTTAATTGAAATTGTTCCTCTTGTTCCTGCTCCGTTTGTTGTGGCTGTTGTGGTACTCACTTCATAAGTTGATGGAGCTATTTTATTTTCCGAATGGAAAGAAAGAAAGAAAGAAAAAATATTAATTTTCAGAATGAAGAAAAAAAGAAAAAAAGAAAAAGAAAAAGGAAAGAAAAAAAAAAAGAAAGAAAAGAAAAGAAAGTGTACCTTTCAACCAAAAGGAAGGAATATTTGAATTAAGAACTTTACTTTGATCAAAGATATATTCAAATCCAAAATTATCAATAATTGAAAGAGTTGAATATCTCCATTGATCAGTTGGAGGATCAAGTTCAAGATAAACTTGAGTTAAAACTCCAATGTTTCCAACTTTTTTGAATAAAAATCTCTTGGTAAAAGCTTTGCCTTTTTGGAATCCATTACGAAGAAGAAGTAATTGACTCTCTCCTTTTGTTCCTTTCAATTTTATATAAACTCTACTTGTAGTATCTGCTCCACTTGTTGTTGCTGTCTTAGTGCTTACATAATAAAATGATTCTTTTTTTATTTATTTATTTATTATTTATTTATTTATTTATTTATTTATTTATTTATTTTGACTTTTTTATTTTTGAATTTGAAATTTCCAATTTCCCAACACAATTTGAACCATCTCAGATATCAATGAATATTGTGAGGTTGATTGATTGAAAAAAAGAAAAAAAAAAGTAATTTACCAGTACAAGAAATACCATCTCCAGAATATCCAGTTTGGCAAGTACAATCAAAACTTCCAATAGTATTTGTACACATTGCATTTATTGAGCATCCTCCATTGTTTGTTAAACATTCATTTATATCTATTATTCATTTGAGGGTTTTTTTTTGATTTTTTTTTTTGGATTCATTACCATCAATTGTGATGCCTGAATATCCGGCATTACAAACACAACTAAAACTTCCTGGATTATTTGTACATGTAATCCCAGAATCGTGCATAGAGTGGAATAGGAGCTGTAGCGACTATTTACTCTGGTCAAGGATCTTCAAACATTCATTTACTGCAAAAGTATCACACAAGTATAACCAAATCTATTACCTATTTCTCATGAGAAGTCATTTTCTGGCCGCCAAGAGAGGAAAAGTTTTATTTTTTTGTCCGCCATTTTTTTCTTTTTTTTTTTTCTTTCTCTTTACCAATCATGTGAAAGCACCCAAAAAACAAAAATGGCAGTAATCGAAAGCAAAAACAAAACAAAAAAAAATCCATGACTCGATCTTTTTTTTTTTTTTCTTTTTTTTCTTTTTCAATCAACCAGAAAATAAGAACAGTTACCATTTTATTTTATTTTATTTATTCAAAACTTCTTTAGGGACTTTGACACCAAAAGAAGAAAAGGAAGAAAAAAAAAAAACATCAAAATGAGTTGAGAATAAGTTAGTCTTTGATAGACAGTGATTGGAAAAACAAAGAAAATTTTGGGTTTTGGTTGATGATAGTTGGACGAATCAGAATCAAAAACACTTTTTTTTTTTCGCACCTAAACCTCCTTCCAATCAGAATGACTTAAAATAAGAGTATAAATACTCCCAATTTTTTTTTTTTTGTTTTCTTTATTTTTTTTCAAAATTTTCAATCTCTTCTCAGATCTTATTCAATCTTTTTACTTTACTTTATTTATTCTTTCATATTTCTATTCATTTCATACCAATTTTCTAATAATTCTATTCATTCTGTATAGTGTTTTATAGTTCAATTTTTCCTTCAACTTTTTTCCCTTCCCTGTTTTTTTCTTTTTTTTTTTTTTTTTTTT